>Ga0070741_10002321_pt1 | contig 51858 bp, 42 predicted proteins | sample Coa_R1_4_FD_66440 | JGI IMG/M metagenome (GOLD analysis project Ga0070741, IMG submission 66440) | Surface soil microbial communities from Centralia Pennsylvania, which are recovering from an underground coalmine fire - Coalmine... | ecosystem: Environmental > Terrestrial > Soil > Unclassified ... | reverse complement strand
CAGCAGCACGTTGCCGCCGGATTTCAACACCTTGGCGAGATGCACGCGGTTGCGCTCCCCGCCCGAGAGCTCGCCGATCGTCTGCTGTTGCTGCGAGCCCTTGAAGTTGAATCGCCCCACATAGCTGCGCGAGGGCGTCTCGTAGTTGCCGACCTTGAGAATGTCGAGGCCGCCGGAAATCTCCTCCCACACGGTCTTCTTGTCATCGAGCGCGTGGCGGGACTGGTCCACGTAGGCCAGCTTCACCGTTGGCCCGGTGCGGATCTCGCCACCGTCCGGGGTCTCACCGCCAGTCAGCATCCGAAACAAAGTCGTCTTGCCCGCACCGTTGGGTCCGATGATGCCCACGATGCCGCCGCGCGGCAGAGAGAAGGACAGGCCATCGATGAGGAGTCGCTCGCCATAGCCCTTGCGCAGTCCCTTCACCTCGATCACGAGCTCGCCCAGCCGCTCCCCGGGCGGGATGTAGATCTCGTTGGTCTCGTTGCGCTCCTGGAACTCGCGGGAGGCGAGCTCCTCATAGCGCTGCAGACGGGCCTTGCTCTTTGCCTGGCGGGCCTTCGGGTTCTGCCGGACCCACTCGAGCTCGTGCTCGAGCGCCTTGCGCAGGGCCTCGCGCTCGCGCTCCTCGAGCTTGAGGCGCTGCTCCTTCTGCTCGAGCCAGGAGGAATAGTTGCCGTGCCACGGGATGCCGTGACCGCGGTCGAGCTCGAGAATCCACTCCGCGACGTTGTCGAGGAAATAGCGATCGTGCGTCACCGCCACCACGGTGCTCGGATACTCTTCGAGGTAGCGCTCGAGCCAGGCGATCGATTCCGCATCGAGATGGTTGGTGGGCTCATCGAGCAGCAGCATGTCGGGCGCGGAAAGCAGCAGCCGGCAGAGCGCCACGCGCCGCTTCTCACCGCCCGAGAGCGGCGCGATTTTCGCCTCCCAGGGCGGCAGGCGCAGCGCATCCGCTGCAATTTCGAGCTTGCGCTCGAGCTCCCAGCCGCTGACGGCATCGATGGCATCCTGCAGCTTCGCCTGCCTCTCGAGGAGGGCATTCATTTCCGCCTCCTCGAGCGGCTCGGCGAAGCGGTCGCTGATGCGGTTGAACTCCTCGATCAGCCGCAGGGTCTCGCTGACGCCTTCCTCCACGATGCTGCGCACGTCACTTGCCGGATCGAGCTGCGGCTCCTGCGGCAGATAGCCGACACGGATGCCACTCTGCGGGCGCGCCTCGCCGTCGATCTCCTTGTCCAGGCCGGCCATGATCTTGAGCAGCGTCGATTTGCCCGAGCCGTTGAGGCCGAGCACGCCGATTTTGGCGCCGGGGAAGAAAGAGAGACTGATATCGCGCAGAATGATGCGCTTCGGGGGAACGACCTTGCCAACCCCCTGCATGGTAAAGATGTACTGAGCCATTTCCTGTCGAGCTTCAATGAGGCCGCGGCCGAGTATTATCATCGACTTGGGCTCTCTTGGGCAGGTGGGTTCGCGAGGGTTGTTCCATGAGCGAGAACGTCGTGGTGATTGCCGGCGAGCGCATCGCGCGCTACGGCTTTGGCGACGGCCATCCTTTCGGGCCCGACCGCCAGGCGGCGTTCCTGCGCGAGTTCGCCGCGCGCGCGCTCGACCGCAAGGTGCGCGTGCTCGAGCCCCGCGATGCCTCCGAGCCGGAGCTGCTGGCGTTTCATACCGGGAGCTATCTCGAGTTCGTGCGGGAGCGCTCGGCGAGCGGCCAGGGCTACCTCGATGCGGGCGATACGCCCGCCTTCCGAGGTGTCTACGAGGCCGCTTCCTGCGTCGTGGGTGCGACTCTGACGGCCGTCGAGCACATCATGGCAGGGGACTCGCGCCGCGCATTCGTGCCCATTGCGGGACTGCACCATGCCGCTCGCGACCACGCCGCCGGCTTTTGCGTATTCAACGACTGCGGAGTTGCGATCGAGCTGCTGCGCAGCCGGTTCGGGCTCGGGCGGGTCGCCTACATCGACATCGATGCGCATCACGGCGACGGCGTCTTCTACGCTTTCGAAAGCGACGCTGCGGTGATCTTCGCCGATCTGCACGAGGATGGCCGCTACCTCTATCCGGGAACGGGCGCATCCGAGGAGACGGGCCGGGGGGCGGCCCAGGGCACGAAGCTCAATCTGCCTTTGCCGCCGGGCGCCGATGACGCGGTGTTCTCGGACCTCTGGCCACAGGTCATCGCGCACCTGGAGCGCTTCGAGCCGGAATTTCTCATCCTGCAATGCGGTGCGGACAGCATCGAGGGAGATCCCCTGACGCATCTGCGCCTGACGCCGCGCGCCCACGCTCGTGCGGCGAGCGAGCTCGTAACCCTCGCCGAGCGGCTCGGCCACGGTCGCGTGCTGGCGCTCGGAGGCGGAGGCTACTCTCGCGCCAATCTCGCCAGCGCCTGGAATTCCGTGGTGGAGAGCCTGGCAGCCTAGCGGAGTTTCCCTATCCCCGGGGACGGTTCCGGTACAATCCCGGGCTCCCTCTCCGCCGCCGCCGACAGGACCCCGAATGTTCTCCAAGAGCCTGGATATCCGCAGCTTCGACCCCGAGCTCACCCGTGCGCTCGATGGTGAGCGACGCCGCCAGGAAGACCACATCGAGCTCATCGCGTCCGAGAACTACGCGAGCCCGAGGGTGCTCGAGGCACAAGGGTCCGTGCTCACGAACAAGTACGCGGAAGGCTACCCGGGCAGGCGCTACTACGGCGGCTGCGAGTACGTCGACATCGCCGAGCAGCTCGCCATCGAGCGCGCCAAGAAGCTCTTCGGCGCGGCGTATGCCAACGTACAGCCGCATTCGGGCTCGCAGGCGAATGCCGCAGCCTACTTCGCCCTGGTGCAGCCGGGCGATCCCATTCTGGGCATGAGCCTGGATCACGGCGGACACCTCACCCACGGAGCGAAAGTCAACTTCTCGGGGAAGTTCTTCCGCGCCGCGCAGTACGGGATCCGCCCTGATACGGGCGAGATCGATTACGAGCAGGTGCAGCGCCTCGCCGAGGAGCATCGCCCGAAGATGATCATTGCCGGGTTCTCGGCGTACTCGCGGGTGATCGACTGGGCGCGCTTCGCCGAGATCGCCAAGGGCGTCGGGGCTTACTTCGTGGTCGACATGGCACACGTTGCCGGCCTCGTGGCCGCGGGCATCTATCCCAACCCGGTGCCACACGCCGATGTCGTCACGACGACGACCCACAAGACACTGCGCGGCCCGCGCGGCGGCCTCATTCTGGCGCGGCCGAACGAGGAGATCGCAAAGAAGCTCAATTCACTCGTGTTTCCCGGGACGCAGGGAGGCCCGCTCATGCACGTCATCGCCGCGAAAGCGGTGGCGCTGCTCGAGGCGCTGCAGCCGGAGTTCACCGCCTACCAGCGCCAGGTGTTGGCAAATGCCCGCGCCATGGCCGCGAGGCTCGTCCGCCGAGACTATCAGATCGTCTCGGGTGGCACCGACAACCACCTCTTCCTGCTGAGCCTCATTGGCCGCACGATCACCGGTAAGGAGGCCGACGCCGCCCTGGGCAAGGCCAACATCACCGTCAACAAGAACGCCGTTCCGAACGATCCGCGGCCGCCCATGATTGCCAGTGGCCTGAGGATCGGCAGTCCCGCAGCGACCACGCGCGGCTTCAAGGAGCGCGAGGTCGAGCAGGTGGCGGACCTGATCGCCGATGTGTTGGATGCGAACGGTGCGGATGCCGTCTTGGAGCGCGTGCGCGGTGAGGCGCTCGAGCTCTGCCGCCGCTTCCCCGTGTACGGCGAGTAGCAGCGGGCACTCCGGGCAGCGCCGCGGGGACCGAGCAAATCCGTGTACTGCCCCTTCTGCGGCCACATCGAGACCAAGGTAACCGACTCCCGGCTCGCCGGTGAGGGTCGGCAGATCCGCCGGCGCCGCGAGTGTCTCGCCTGCGGCGAGCGCTTCACCACCTTCGAGACCGCGGAGCTCGTCATGCCGACGGTCGTCAAGGGCGACCGCACCCGCGAGTCTTTCGATGAGCGCAAGCTCCGCTACGGCATGGAGAAGGCGCTCGAGAAACGACCGGTGCCGCGTCCTCAGGTCGATGAGGCGCTGAGCCGGATCGCGCACAAGGTGCGCGGCCTCGGCGATCGGGAAGTCCCCTCGCGGGTCATCGGCGAGCTCGTCATGGAGGAGCTGCGGCAGCTCGATGAGGTCGCCTTCGTGCGCTTCGCATCGGTGTACCGGCACTTCGAGGATGTCGAGGCGTTTCACGAGGAGATCCGCAAGCTGCGTGATCAGCGCGACAGCATGCAGCCTGTCCGGGAGCCCAAGCGCTCCGGGAAACGCCAGCCGCCTCCGGACCGCGATCAGCTGTCGCTGTTGCCGGCCGAGCCGCAGCAGTCGGAAGAGGGCGGCTCGGCAGAGGATCGCAAGTGAGACGCTCGATCCATGTTCAGCGATTTTGACTACCGGGCGATGGCTCGCGCAGTGGCGCTGGCAGCGCGAGGTCTGGAAACGACGGACCCAAATCCGCGGGTGGGGTGTGTCATCGCACGGGGCGAAGAAATCGTCGGCGAAGGCTGGCATGAGCGGGCGGGCGAGCCGCACGCGGAAGTCAACGCCTTACGCGCCGCCGGGCCCAACGCAGCCGGAGCAACCGCATACGTCACCCTGGAGCCGTGTAGCCATCATGGCCGCACGCCACCCTGCGCAGACGCGCTGATCGCAGCGCGCCTGGCGCGCGTCATCTTCGCGGTGGAGGATCCCAACCCGCGCGTTAGCGGGCGGGGCGCCGAGGCGCTCCGGCAGGCCGGCATCGCCGTCGAATCCGGGCTGCTGCAAGCGGAGGCGGCCGAGCTCAATCCGGGATTCCTGAAGCGCATGCGCCGCGGCCGTCCCTGGGTGCGGCTGAAGCTCGCCATGAGTCTCGACGGCCGGACGGCGCTGGCCAACGGTGTGAGCCAGTGGATCACCGGGCCCGCTGCCCGCGAGGACGTGCAGCGCTGGCGTGCCCGAAGCTCGGCAATCATGACGGGGATCGGCACCGTGCTCGCGGATGATCCACGGCTCAACGTGCGATTAGCCGATCCATCGCCGGGCCGGCCGAGACGGCAGCCGTTGCGGGTTGTGCTCGATTGCAGCCTGCGCACACCGCTCGATGCGAAGCTGCTCACGGGCGACGGGAGTGTCCTCATCATCACCGCAGCGCGCCAGGATCAGAGTGCCGTCGATCACGAGAAGCGGCGCGCCGGACTCCTCGAGCGGGGAGCTGCCATCGAAGAGGTTTCCGTGTCGAGTGAGGCCGCAAGGCCGGCCCGATTGCGCCTGCCCGAGGTGCTGGACGCTCTCGGCCGGCGCGAGGTCAACGAGCTGTGGGTCGAGTCAGGACCCCGTCTGGCCGGAGATCTGCTGCGCCAGAAGCTCATCGACGAGCTGCTCGTGTACGTGGCCCCCAAGCTGCTCGGGCCGCAGGCCCGGCCGCTGGCCGAGATCGAGGAGGTGTGCGACCTCAGCGCCGCGCCGGACTTCGTCATCCTCGATACCTGCAAGGTTGGTGATGACGTGCGCCTGCGGCTGCGTCCGCAGCATGAGCAGCGTTAGCGGACTGCGGTAACCAACGGAGGATTGCAGCGAAATGTTCACGGGTATCGTTCAAGACGTTGGCCGGGTCGTGAGCCAGGAGGCGCGCGGCGGTGACGTCCGCATGGTGATCGCGTTCGATCGCCTCGACCCGTCGGGAATCCATATCGGCGACAGCATCTGCGTCCAGGGCTGTTGTCTCACGGCGGTCGAGCTGCGGGAGCGCTCGTTTGCCGCCGATGTTTCGCGTGAGACGCTCTCGCTGACGACGTTGGGTGACCTGACAGCCGGCTCGCTGGTGAACCTGGAGCCTTCACTGAGGGCCGGCGACCCGCTCGGCGGACATCTGGTCTCAGGTCACGTGGATGGCATCGGCCACGTCACTACGATCGGCGGCGACGCGCGCTCGACGCGGATCGAGATTGCAGTCCCGCCGCCCCTCGCGCGCTACCTCGCTCGCAAAGGGTCGGTCGCGATCGACGGCGTCAGCCTGACGATCAACGAAGTCGAGGACGCCACGTTCGGCATCAACCTCATTCCCCACACCCAGGCCGTCACGACTCTCGGCGCGCTGCGAACCGGAACCCGCGTGAACCTGGAGGTCGATCAGGTCGCCCGCTACCTCGAGCGGCTTCTGTCAGAGGGCACGCGGCGATCTTAGTGCGGATTGGAGGACGAGCAGTCCGAGCCCCACCGCCCTGAAGGGGTCCGCCTCAGGAGGGGCGGAGGGCTGTGGAAATGACCAGCTCAATCGAGATGCGCTCCCGGCGCGTCAGTCCCCGGAGGCTGGCGCCGGTGCCTGAAAAAGGCGTCAGGGTGCTTTCAGTGTGCATTAAGTTTGCCGGCGTAGCTTGCCTCCCAATTGGGGAATCTCACTAGAATTCACCGGAGGGGGAGCATGAAGGTTCATCCGCGCCGGCTTGCCGGCACCGAGGCGGTTCTGCTGTCCGGACTCGGTCTCATTTGCGCTACGCACGCGAATGCGCAGGGCGCCGATCAGGCAGCGAGCGAGCCGCCGCCGCAGATCAAAGAGGTGGTCATCACCGGCACGCTCATTCCTACCAGTCCCGACGCGGCGGCAGTGCCCGTCACCACACTGGATGCGAGTCAGCTCCAGCAGACGGGAGTGAGCACCGACACGCTCGCAATGCTCCGCAAGGCCATTCCGGCTTTTGCCGGCCGCAGCAACGCGGGCAACAGCAACGCTCAGAACCAGAATCAGTTCACCGCCGGCGGCTCGCAGATCCAGCTCCGTAACCTGCCGACGCTGGTGCTGGTCAATGGCGAGCGGGTCGCCATCGATGCCGTGGGGGGCCTCAACGGCAAGAACTTCGTCGATGTCGGTCAGGTTCCGGCAGCCGCCCTGCAGCAGGTCGATGTGTTGACCGATGGCGCCTCCTCGCTCTACGGCTCGGATGCCATCGGCGGCGTGGTCAACTTCATCCTGAAGCACGACTACCATGGCCTGTCATTCGGCGGCCACTATGGGGAAGCATCCGGTGACTACCGCGAACGCTCGGCTTTCGTCACTGGCGGCGCCGATGTCGGTCCGGTGAACATCACCGCGACGGCCAGCTACTCGTATTCGTCCCCGCTTTGGCAGGACACCCGCTCGTTCGCGAGCCCCTATTACGGCGCGACCCCTGCAACGGCCCTCCCCGGTGTGGTCGGAGCGGGAAGCTACATTCTGGCGCCCGGACTGGTTGCGCCAAACGTGCCGACGGGCACGGCAGCCACCGCCGCGAGCTACGCGCAGCTCGCCTCAGCGGGCGTTTATGCTGCGAGCAGCAGCTCGGCGATCGCCAATGGCTTCGATATCTCGCGTTACCAGATGCTGCTGCAGAAGCAGCAAGTAGCGTCCTTTGTCGCCAACGTCACGTCCAGGAGCTTCTTCGACGACAGCGTCAAGGCCTTCGGCGACGTGATGGTGTCGCAGAACAAGGCGAATTCCACGGCATGGCACACTGCGGGTCAACCGTTCGCGGCCGCCTCGGGTCTGAGCGTCCCTGCCGACTCGCCTTATGATCCGTTGACGACGGCTGCTACGGGTGTCACCTTCGCCGATGCTGACCGGCCGAAGGGGGTGAGCGATATCACCGATGCGTACCGGGTGACCGCGGGTCTCAAGGGCAAGCTGTGGGCCGGCTGGGGCTGGCAGAGCAGCGTCAATTACAGCGAGAGCAAGCTGACCGAGGCCGACGACAACCTGCTGTTCAAGCCGAATATTCCGCTCGCCATCGCCGGTGGCTACGACGTCAACGGCAATCTCGTCGCCGGTGGCGCCTACAGCAAGGTCTACGGCGGCTACTCGATAAGCAATCCGCTCGTGCTGCAGCCTGCGCTCAATCCGTTTGCCGTGGGTGGCTTCACTGCGGGGCAGCTCGCCAACATCTACGGGACGGAAGTGCTGCATGGCGACAGCAAGCTCTATTCGTGGGACGCGCACGCCGTGGGGGCGCTCCTGCGGCTGCCCGCGGGGCAACTGCAGCTTGCGGCCGGCCTCAATTGGAGGCGCGAGCAGCTCTCGGGACACGCGGACCCCAACGGGCGCAATACCGATCCGGCGACCGGCCTGCAGACCGGGAATGCGGAGAACTGGCTGGGAGGAGTCTTCGTCGATCCCTTCACCCGCGGCCGTCAGGATGATGCGGTGTATGCAGAGACGCGGATCCCGATTACTGCGGGTGCGATGCACGTACCGGCGCTGCATCAATTCGAGGTCGTGGCCGCCGCGCGCTTCGAGCACTACAGCGACGCGGGAAGCTCGACGGTGCCGAAGTTCGGCTTCCGGTGGGAGCCCTTCGACGAGCAGCTCATCTTCCGCGGGACATACGCCAAGTCCTTCAGCGCGCCGACGCTGTTTGCCGAGTACGGTCCTACGGATACGCGTCAAGCCGGAGGTGCCATCATCACGGGTGTGTTCGGCAGCAACTACCAGAACATGCCGTTCAACGCCGAGGATGGCAATGACCCGAATCTGCATGCCGCAACTTCGGTGTCGCGCTCGATCGGCCTGACCTTCCGTCCGAAGAGGGTCGACGGCCTGGCGATTGACGCCGATTTCTCCTCCATCAACCTGTACGGCTTCGCCGGTGGCATCGGCTTCAACAACATTCTGCAGTCGGTGAATGCCCTGGGCTCCGCCTCGCCGTATTTCAACAATCTGGGCATTGGCAACTTCACGACCAACGGCGGCGCCGACCCGTTCACCGCGCCCGGGGCGTTGCAGACATTCCTGACCGATCCGGCCTCGGGCAAGGGTGATGCGGCGAAGGCGCAGCAGCTCTACCTCGTGGACCGCTTCACCAATCTGGCCGTGCTGCAGGAGCGCTCCTGGACCCTCGGGGTGACGTACATCCTGCCTTGGTCCGAGCATGGAACCTGGACATTGTCCACCAATGGGGCGATATTCGACTCGTTCAAGTTCCAGGCGCTGCCGAACACACCGTTCATCCAATACGCCGGCGCGAGCAACAATGCCGGCGCGAGCGGCGGATTCGGCGGCACGCTGCCGAGGTATCGGTTCTACTCGACGATCGATTGGGCCTTCCATGACCTGGACCTCACTGTGGCCAACACTTACGTGTCATCGACGGTCGACACGGGCCAGAACGGCACATCGACGCCGCTCATTCCTGTCTCGAGCTACAGCGCATGGGATGTGCGCGGCGCCTACGATTGGCACCTTGGGCGCGCAGACGGTGACAGTAAGGTGACGCTCGCGCTCGGCGTGAACAACGTCGGCAACAAGGCGCCACCACTCGCGCCGCGTGCGTTTGCCAACCAGGACACCAACGCCGACGTGGGTACTTTCTCGCCCATCGGGCGCCTGTTCTATGGCAACGTGGCCGTCTCGTTCTGATAGCAAGGCGAAGGGAGACGGCGTGGCAGATCGGGTGACCGAAGTTGAGGCGGCCCCGGCGGGGATTCCCAGCGGGGCGCAGGCCTGGCAGCGCGTGCTGGAGTGGCGCATCGGCATCGTTCCGGTGCCGGTATTCGTGCTGCTCGCTGCCTTGACGTGGTACTTCGTCGCGGCCGGAAAGGTCGCCACGGATTTGCCCATGATGATCGCGATAGTGGCGATCTTCGGTTTCGCTTGCGCGGAGATCGGGCAGCGCATTCCAGGCGTGCGCAGCGTCGGGGGTGGCGCGATCTTCGCGACATTCCTGCCTTCCGCTCTGGTGTTCTATCACGTCCTCTCGCCGGTGCTCGTGACGGCGGTGACGCAATTCACCAAGGCCTCCAACTTCCTCTACCTCTACATCGCAGCCATCATCGTCGGCAGTGTCTTCGGCATCGACCGCACGATGCTGATACGGGGGTTCCTCAAGATCTTCGTACCGCTCGCGGCGGGCACGGTCGCCGCGCTGATCGTCGGTACTGCAGTCGGGACGGCGCTCGGCCTGGGCGCGAAGCATACGCTGCTCTATGTAGTGATCCCGGTGATGGCCGGCGGAGTGGGCGAGGGCGCCCTGCCGCTCGCGATGGGCTATGCGGGCATCGTCCATCAGTCCTTCGGTACTCAGTTCGCCCAGGTGTTGCCGCCCGTGATGATCGGGAGCCTCATGGCCATCCTGATTGCAGGGGCTCTCAACACGCTCGGCAAGAAGCATCCGCATCTCTCCGGCGGCGGGCGCCTGCAGCCGGGTGAGCACGACGAGCTCGACTTCAGGCAGGAGAAACTCTCCGGTCAGGTGGACGTCGTGCACATCGCTGCGGCCGCCGTGACCGCGGTCAGCCTGTATCTGCTCGGCGTGGTCGCAGAAAGGATCCTGGGGCTTCCGGCGCCCGTCGTGATGCTGTTTCTCGCCGTGCTGATGAAGCTCTCGTGGTCGGTGCCCCGGCAGTTGCAGCTCGGCGCGGAGGCGGTATTCCAGATCTTCGCCAAGGCGGGCACCTACCCGCTGCTTTTCATGGTGGGCGTGGCGATGACTCCCTGGGACCGGCTGATCGCGGCGCTGGCGCCGGCCAATCTGATCACGATCGCCGCCACGGTGACGACGGTCATCGGTAGCGGCTTCTTCGTCGGGCGGATGGTCAACCTCTATCCGATCGAAGCGGCGATCGTCAATGCGACCCATGCCGGGCAGGGCGGCACGGGCGGGGTCGCGATCCTGACGGCGGCGGAGCGCATGCAGCTCATGCCCTTCGCGCAGATCGCGATCCGGATCGGCGGGGCGATCGTGGTCACCCTGACTTTACTGGTGTTCGCGCGCCTGTAGTCCATTGGCGCAAAGTCGGCATCCTGCCGCTTCATCGGCTCTGAATCAGGCGAGATCGCTGGTGGCCGGCTCGTCGATCGCTGCGGGGCGCGCGGCAGTACCCGCCGGGAGCAACTCCGTTGCGGGGATCTCGAACAGCACCTTGAGGCCCTGCTCGCCGGTGGCCGCCTCCGCCCAGATGCGGCCGCGGTGCAGCTCGACGATGCTGCGGCAGATCGCGAGCCCGAGGCCGCTGCCACGCTCGTCGGTGCTCAAGTTGCCGAGCCGCACGAAGCGCTCGAAAATCCGCTCCCGCTCGCTCGGCGGAACCCCTGGGCCCTGGTCCTCGAGACTGACCCGCCATACTCCGGCGCCGAACCCGGAACGCAAGGTGATGACACCGCCGCGCGGCGAAGCGCAGAGCGCGTTGGCCAGGAGGTTGAGGAGAACCTGCCGGATGCGCTGAGCCTCGAAGGCAACCAGCCCCTCGCCCTCGCAGGTCAGGACAAAGGCGCGGCCGTCATGCTCCGCGAGCACGCGCGCGTCCTGCGCAAACGCATGGAGGAAGCGGGCAGGGTCCTGGGGCTTGAGCTGCAGCGTTATGGCCCGGGCCTCGGCGCGCGACAGGAAGAGCAGCTCCTCGATGATGCGGTTGAGGCGCGCCAGCTCTTCGAGCTGCATCTGCACCGCCTCTTCGTCGCTGGCGGAGAGATTGCCTTTGATGAGGAGCTTCTCGGCCTGCAGACGGATGAGCGAGAGGGGCGTCTTCAGCTCGTGCGAAGCCTCCGCCGCAAAGCGGCGGACCTGTTTGAAAGAAGACTCCAGCCGATCGAACATCTGATTGAGGAGCCGCGCGAGCTCCGAGATCTCGTCCCTTACCCCGGAGACCGGGATGCGCTCGCTGAGGTTGTCCGAGCCGATGCGGTTGGCGGTCTCGCGGATGAGGCGCACCGGCCGCAGAGCGAGCCTGCTCAGTCCGATGCCGATGACGGTGCTGACGGCGAGCATGGCGCAGAGCAGACCCGCGCAGACCTCGACGTAGCCGTCCATCACCTTCAGCACCTGCGCCGAGGAGGTCGCGATGGTGACATCGAAGGGCGGCAGGATGAACTCCGCGATCCGCAATGGTCCGATCCTCGGGATCGAGCCGTCGTAGAGATGCTTGTGCGGCACGTCCGGAATCGGACGGCCGCTCAGATTCGCGGAATAGAACACCGTCCGCTCGTGGTTATGGACATCGATGTAGAAGAGGACGGACGCGTATTGAGTCGTCTGGCGGATGCGCTGGTTGATGACCTCTGGCGTCAGGCTCTGGTAGTTGGGGCCCAGCCGCGCGCTGATCTGCTCAAACTCCGCCTTGTTGAGCAGATCGAGGCCGTGAATGAGGTAACTCTCGAGCAGCTGATAGCCGACGACGAACAGGCACGCCAGCGTGACTGTCGCCGCGAGCGCATACCAGGCGGCCAGCCGCGTGCTGATCGAGCGCATCACAGGAGCTGATATCCGACGCCGCGCACGGTCTTGAAGAGGGGCTTCTCCTGGCTCTTCTCGAGCTTCGCGCGCAGCCGGCTCATGTAGACATCGAGCAGATTGGTGTCGACTTCGTAGTGAGAGGCCCAGATCTTCTCCGAGATCAGCGTTCGCGTGAGGATGCGGCTCGGGTTCTGCATGAAAATCTCGAGCAGCGCGAACTCGCGCCGTGTGAGCTCGAGCGGCTGGCCGTTCAGATGGGCCGTATGGCTCAGCAGATCGACCTTGATACCGCGGTACTCGAGCACCGTTTCCCTGACCTCCGACTGCCGGCGAAGCTGCGAGCGCACGCGCGCGAGCAGCTCCTCGAAACTGAACGGCTTCGGCAGGTAGTCGTCGGCGCCGAGGTCGAGCCCTTTGACGCGGTCCTGCACCGCATCGCGGGCGCTCAGGATGAGCACCGGCTCCTTGAAGCCGCTCTTGCGCCACTCTTTCAGCAGGTCCAGGCCATCGCCGTCCGGCAGGCCGAGATCGAGGATGATGAGATCGTAGGAAGTCTCGCAGAGCTCGTCACGGGCTTCGTGGCAGCTGCGCGCACAGGCGACCGTGTAGGAGCGCTCAGTGAGCCCCTGTTTGAGGAACTGCGCGAGACGCTGTTGATCTTCGACGACCAGAATCTTCATGAGTCGATCTCCCGCATCGAACGGGCGGGTCATGCAACGAGTATACGCCGTCCGCGGCCGAGTGCCTCGGGTAGGCCTCGCGACCGATGGCCTTGGATGAATTTGTTTTCAGGAAGCTGACAGACACTCTTCAGGTTGGACCGCTAGGCTCTGCACACGCGGCGGTGAGCACCTTGCCTCGCCCGCGAGGCGGCCATGACGGCGCCTCAAACAGTAACGAAGATCGGTCGAGGGCATTGACGATGAAAAGTATCGGTTCCGGTTTGGGCGTGGTGGCGGCCTGCCTGGCGGCAGGGTCCGCCCTCGCGGCGGCCATACCTTCCCCGGTGACAGGCCCGGGCAGCTACGGCCAGCAGTTGGTGGCCCAGCTGGCGGCCAAGTACCCCGAGGTGCGCGTAATGACGCTCTATATCACCTTGCCCGGCGCTAAGAGGCCGGAGTCGATCGCCTCGAGTGAGGGCGGCAGCGGCCATCCGCCGCCCCCGGCGGCCGTCCGGGCGCTCACGACCTGGCGAGCCCAATTCGCCTACGACGAGGCATCCCGGGAGCTCACCGCTGCGATGCCGATGCTCGACATGTCGCACAAGAAGGCAGGTGTCATGACCCTGACGCTCCTGGGCAAGGGCCGCGCCGCTTTGCAGCGCGAGGCACTCGTGATCCGCGACCAGCTCGCGCGGCATACCTCCTACGCTGCGAATCTCGTGCAGGAAGCGGTAGATGACACCAACATCCCGCTCGATTCCTACGCCCAGTACATCGTCGATGACGAGCTCGCGAAGCATCGTGACGTCATGATTCTCGCGATTCATGCCGCGACGCCGAAGAACGGCGATCCGGAGATCCTGGCTTCCAACATCGGCCGCATCGGCAAGAAGGCCGATGACGATGACATGCGGGTGGTCCGCGACGGAAAAACCAACCTCGAGGTCAACAAGGACCTGATGCGCTACGAGGTGGAGCTGCCGCTCGAGAGCTCCGCCGGCGAGCGGATCGGGGCTCTCGGAGTGGTGTTTCCGCTCACTGCGCATACGGATCAGAAAGCGCGGCATGCCGAGGCGATCCGCATCCGCGATGAGATCGGCCGCCGCATTCCTTCGCCTGCGAAACTGGTCGAGCCCTACACGGCCTCGCCGGCTGCGCAGCCTCTGACGCTCCTGCACCGCAGCAACCTGCCCGGCTACGAGGGTGATTTCGATCATTTGTTCGCCGACACGGACGAGAACAAGCTGTTCGTCGCCGCCGAGGATCACGGCACGGTGGAAGTCTTCGACCTCAGGACCGGCGAGCACCTGAAGACGCTGAGCACGTTCAAGGTGCCGCACGCCTTCGTTCTCGTGCCCGGGACCCACCGCTTGATCGTGACCGACAACAGTGGCCCGCGCATCATCGATGATCGCAGCTACCAGGTGCTCGGCAAGATCGACGTCGCGCCAGGTGCTGACACCGAGTACTACGATGCCTCGACCCGGCACCTCTTCATCGTCTCGGGCGGGGCCGACGTCAACCTCGAGAACTGCTGGCTGAATGAGATCGATCCCGCCACGGGGCGCGTGCTGCGTCAGCTCGAGTTCGACTCGGACCATGTCGAGGCCGTGCAGGCCGAGCAGCATGGCGGGCGGATGTTCATCAACCTTGCCGACAGGAACGAGGTCGACGTCATCGACAAGAAGACGCTGCGGCTCGTCGGCCACTGGCCGATCGCCGGTGCCGCAACCAACCTCAGCATGGCGCTCGATGAGGCGGACCATCGCCTCTTCGTCGTGACCCGCAAGCCGACCGAGCTGTTCGTGCTCGATACGGACGACGGCCATACGATCGCCACCCTGGACGCGCCCGCCATCAACGATGGCGTGTATTTCGACGCTCTGCGCAAGCGCATCTACGTTCCGGGAGCCGTGGGGGAGATCGGCGTGTACCAGCAGGTCGATGCCGACCACTATCGCGAGATCGCCCGCGTGCCGTCCGTCCCGGGCGGCAAGTCGGAGCTCTTCGCGCCGCAGCTCAACGAGCTCTTCGTCGCGATTTCACCGCAGTACAACAGGCCGCCGGCGGGCGCAGTGCTCTGGTACGAGGTAAACCCAGCGGTTGCAAGCGTCGCAGCCCACTAGAGCTGCATCACGGGTGCAGCAACAGCGCGGTGTACGCATCGATGCCGGTCCACAGATTCCCGAGGCGCAGGTTCTCGTTGGCAGCATGTTGGTTATCGTCGAAGTTCGCGATCGAGACGACCATTGAGGGCGTGCCGAGCGCCTGCTTGATCACCGAGAGCGGCAGGCTCCCGCCCGAGCTCGGCATCTCGAGGGGCGGCTGGCTCGTGGCGGAGCCGACGGCCCCGGCGATGGCCAGGGCGAACGGGTCGCTCATGGGCATGCGCGCGGCGGCATAAATCCCGGGCCTCAGCTTCAAGGTCGCAATGAGCGGATGGGCGAGCCGCTCCGCCTGGGTCGGCTCGCGATCGATCACGTAGTAGCCTTGCGATCGAACGTACGCGCGCAACTTCTCGAACTGCTCGTGCGGGTCATTGCCGACGACCAAGCGCATATCCAACACCGCCGTTGCCGTGGCGGGGATGACGTTGGCCGCCTCAGACCCTACGTTCGCGCTGCGCATGCCGTTGATGTTCAGCGACGGGAGCATCACCGCCTGCGGCAGGGACCAGGTGGACTCAGGCGCGGCCAGCCCCAGCTCGTTGCGGATCCCGCCGTCATATCGGGCCGCTTCCGCCAGCGCGCGCCGCTCCCTGGGCCCGAGCGGCGCTATGCCGTCGTACCATCCGGCAATCGTGACATGGCCCTTCTCGTCCTTCATCGATGCCAGCAGGCGCGCCAGCCGCAGAGCAGGGTTGGGCGCCCAGTTGCCGTAGTGGCCGCTGTGCAGCGCCCGGATGGCACCGTACACGGTGAGATCGGCGTTCATGTCGCCGCGCGCGCCGTAGGTGATCTCGATTCGTCCGGACGGGTGCACCGGTCCATCGCAAATCACCCACAACTGCGCATCGAAGAGCGCACGATGGGCGTTCAGAATCTGCGCCAGATGGGGTGAGCCCGCTTCCTCCTCGCCCTCGAAGGCGATGATCAGGTTGTCAGTCGGTTGCCGGTGCAGGGCCCGCAGCGCCTCGAGGGCACTCAGGATGACCATTACCCCGGCTTTGTCATCGCCCGCTCCTCGGGCATAGAGCCGAGTCTCATCATTGATTGCTCCCGGCGAGTCCGGGGCAATGACCGCGCCACCCTCGGTTGCAGGGCGGGTGCGCAGCGTGGGGGTGAAGGGCGGCGTGATCCACTCAGCGGGATTGACCGGCTGGCCGTCGTAGTGGGCATAGAGGACGAGCGTGCGTTTCGCGGCGGGGACCTTCCATTGCGCGTACACGAGTGGCGGCACATCGGTCGTCCCGGCCGGCTCCAACAACTGAGGCGTGAGGCCCCGCTGACGCAGCATGACAGCGATGGCCTCGGCGTTACGCCGGATGTTGCGCCGGTCGCTGGCGACATTGGGGATGGCCAGGAGGTGCGCGAGCTCATGCAGGATCGTGCGCTCATGCGCTGCGCGGAATTCCCTGATTTGCTGCACCGCCTCACCGGCGGGCGCTGCACGCGCGGCTCCCGCATTGAGAGCCAGGCAGCACGCGAGAGCGAGACAGGGCAAGGAGCCCATCCGGGAAAGTCGGCGAGCGATGCGATAGGCCTCGAGCATGAGTCAGTCGACCTCCACCTGTGCGCCCGGCTGCGCCCGCCACGGTTGTACCCTGCCGCCCAGCCGCTGCGCCAGGAACTCTTCCACCCGGCCGTAGAAATCCAGGTTGTTATCGGGACGGGCGAAGCCATGGCCTTCATCGCGATAGACGATATAGGTCACTTTCGCCCCCCGTTTGCGCAGCATGGCCACGAAATCATCCGACAGTTTACGCTTCACGCGTACGTCGTTGTTGCCTTGCGCCACGAGAAACGCCCCCTGCACCGGCTCGTGCTCGAATCGCGGCGATATCCGCCGGTTGAGCGCTGCATCGTGCTCGGCATCACCGATCCGCCGAACCCAGCGCGCCTTGATCGCTTCCCAGGTGGGCGGAATCGTCGCGAGCGAAGCAGCGACGTCGGTCGGACCGAACACGTCCACCGTTGCGCGAAAGAGGTCGGGACGCGCTTCGGTCACTCGCAGCGCCAGATAGCCGCCGGCGGAGAACCCGAGGACCCCGATGCGCTTCGGATCCGCGATCCCATGATGAATCGTCCACTCGACCGCATCGATCGCATCGTCGCGTGTCTTCAGGCCGTATTGGTGATTGCCTGCGTTGAGGAATGCCTTGCCGTACCCCGTCGAGCCGCGATACTCGACCTGCAATACGGCGTAGCCGCGGTTGACCAGCAGCTGCACCACCGGATCGAAGTCGTCGTGATCCCTGTACCACGGCCCCCCGTGCGGATAGAGCACCAGCGGATGGCGCCCCGCGCCCGACGGCTTCGTCAGATACACCGGAATCCGCAGCCCGTCGCGGGCCGTGATGTCGAAATGCTCCGGCCGCGGGAGCCGGCGGGCATCGAGAGCAGGGCTCTCCGAAAAGAGCGGCTCGAGCGCCTTTGCGGCGCGGTCGTACAGGCTGTATTCGACCGGGCGGTCGCCGGCGAGGGCGGCGATGATCCAATGTTGGTCGGCGTGATCGCGAGAGACGATCAGGGGAAATCCGTGAACCCGCTGGCGCAGGAACTCGAGGTCTGGGCGTATTGCCGGACTCAGAGCGTGCCAATCCCGCTCGGCGCATTCGAGCGCAACCGCATCCGGCTCGCCGCTCGCGGGATTGCGCAATACCAACGGACCGACGTCGTAGGGTGTCCCGAAAAAGCCTTCGTCCTCGGCGACGTCGCAGCCGCCGCCGGCAACTGCGTGCTCGTGACCCGAGGCCAGGTCGATTCGGGTGAGCCGCGCATGATCCGAGCCGGTCGTGGACATTACATAGAGAGATCTGCCGTCCGCGGCGAAACCCGCGACGATGCTGCCGCCGTTGATCTGACCGGGGAATACGCTCTGCTCGAAGGACCAGGATGCCAGATCTCGCCAGGCGCCATCCGGCTCGTCACGAACGCGCAGCACCGTCCTGCCGGTGGCCGGCGAGAAGGCGGTCGCGGCGCGGACCTTGAAGTCATGATCGGCCCGCCAGCTCAGCACGTCCCCGGGATTGCTGGCCTCGAGGCGCAACGACCCATCGTCGAGATTGACACGATACATGTCGAACAGGGTGCGCGAGCGTTTGTTGAGTCCGACGAGCACCTCATGCGGATGCCGCGGGTCGATCAACAGGTTCTGCATGCGCGTGCCCGGAAACGGAGTGAGGTCCCTGACGTTCCCGGTTCGCGTATCGATCGCATAAAGGTGCCAGTTCTCATCGCCGTCATTGTCCTGCCAGTAGAGGAGGTGCAGGTCATCCTCCGCCCAGCGGAATGGGGGCAGATCCTTGCGGCTGGAATGCGTTAGCTGCTTTGCCTTCGCCACATCGAGCGGTCCATCGGTCAACCAGATGTTCATCACACCGTCCCGATTGGGTGCGAGAAACGCGAGTCGCATGCCGTCCGGGGACAGTTGGGCGCAGGTTCGCTGCGCCGGACCGAACAGCAGCTCGCGAGGCAGCAACTGCGGTGGGCCGACGCGTCCGGCCGCGCGCACCGCGCCCCAGCCTCCCAGCAAGCCCACGAGCAGCAGCAACGAGAGGCACACGATGCCCGACGACTCACCTTGCGCTTTCATACCACTCCCCGCGAATCCGCCGATTGGTCTACCCAAGACTAGTCGGGCTGCGCGCATATGAAAAATTTATTTGCAGAATGGACTACAATCAATTTCGTGAATACAGCCGATATCGACCTCAACCTGCTCGTCGCGTTCGAGGCCCTCCTTTCGGAACGCAACGTGACGCGAGCGGCGCGCCGGGTCGGTGTCACCCAGCCGGCGATGAGTAATGCGCTGCGCCGCCTGCGTGTGCTGCTCGAAGATCCGGTCTTCGTCCGCACTTCCGAGGGCATGGCTCCGACACCGCGCGCTCTGGCGCTCGGGCCGCCGATCGCCGCGGCCCTCAATGGCATACGGACTGCCCTCAGCGCGAGCAGTTTCGATCCGCGGCGTTCGACCGCGCGCTTTTTCGTGGCGACCCTCGATTATCTGGAGGCACTGTATTTCCCGGCTCTGCTGCACAGGCTCGAGGCCGAGGGGCCGGCGACCCACCTGAGCGTGCGCCGCCTGGCCACGATCTACGAGGTGCCTCAGGCGCAACTCGAGTCGGGGACGATCGATTGTGCAGTGGGGCCATTTCCGCAGCCGATGACGCCGCAGTCGGGTCTCTCGAGCCGAGTGTTGGCCGAAGAGGAGTGGGTGTGCGTCGGACGGCGCGGCCATCCGGCATTCCGCAACCGCATATCCCTCAAAGCCTATGCCGGGTTGCGGCACCTGGCGATCCGATATCCGGACCCGGGCGCGGGCACCGGCATGATCGACCGGCTGCTCGCCGCCCACGGGCTCACCCGCACCTGTCCGGCAACCGTCCCGCATTTCATGACATTGCCGTTTCATGTCGCGCAGACGGATTGCATCGCGACGCTGCCCCGGCCGCTGGCAACGCTGTTCGCCCGAGCTCTCCCGTTGCAGCTCGCCGCGGCTCCGCTGCCAAAGCCGAGCCCCATCAGTCTGGTATGGCACTCCCGGGCGGACGCTGATCCGGCGCAAGGTTGGTTGCGCGGGATGATCATCGCGGCCTTCGCGGCCGGAACTCGGCAGGCAGTGAGGCCGGCACGCTGAACTACCCGGGTCGCCGGCCCGGCCTGTGGCAACATTGCGCCATCAGCCGCTGCCGGAGACACATTCATGCGCCATGTACCCTACCGCGCAGCCGCGCCGGCTATCGCTTTGCTGCTGCTCGTGGCGCCGGTCCGCTTCATCACCACGGCCGCGGCAGCGGCACCGCCGGCGATCGGCCAGGCCGCGCCGGCACTCATCGTGCCGGAGCTGGGCGGTCATGAGTTCGATCTCGCGAAGCTGCGCGGCAAAGTGGTGCTGATCAACGTCTGGGCCACCTGGTGCTCGCCCTGCCGCAGCGAGATGCCGACGCTCAACGCGTTCTATCGCGAGTACCACTCGCACGGACTCGACCTGCTCGGCCTGAGCATCGATGAGGCGCCGGATGTCCCCAAGGTGGGCGAGGTGATGCGGCAATTCACCTATCCTGCGGCTCTGGCCAGTGCCGCCAAGGCCAATGGCTTTGGCGACCCCGTCGCGGTACCGATTACGTACGTGATCGACGCCAAGGGGGTGATTCGCGCGCAGCTTCAAGCCGAGGGACCGTCAGGGGTGTCCCGGCAGGCGCTGGAGAAGGCGGTACTGCCGCTGCTCGCGGGGCGCAAGGGGCGCTGAGGCGTACCCAAAAACGTCGGGAAACCCGCGCGGGTATAATTGGGGTACCTACCGCGCGAGACGCCCCATGTCCAAAGTGCTGACCCTTACCGGCAAGCCGGCCGCGCCGCCGGCCCCCACAGCGGGCCTGAATTCCGTCGAGGAGATCGTGGCGGACCTCAGGGCCGGGCGCATGGTCATCGTGATGGACGATGAGGACCGCGAGAACGAGGGCGACCTCATCATGGCGGCGGAGCTCGCCACGCCCGAGGCCGTGGCGTTCATGATCCGCCACGCGAGCGGCATCATCTGCGTGCCCATGGAGGAGGAACAGCTCACTCGGCTCGATCTGCCGCAGATGGTTGCGACCAACAGTGAGTCACACCGTACCGCCTTCACCGTGTCCGTCGATCTGCGGGCCGGGACGACGACCGGCGTTTCCTCTGGCGATCGCGCGGCGACCATCCGCGGCCTGGCGGATGCCCGCTCGAAGCCGCAGGACTTCGCCCGCCCTGGCCACATCTTTCCGTTGCGCTCCCGCCGCGGCGGAGTGCTCGTGCGGACGGGCCATACCGAAGCTGCCGTCGATCTTTGCCGCCTCGCCGGACTGCAGCCCGCGGGTGTCATTTGCGAGGTGATGAACGATGACGGCACGATGGCGCGGCGGCCGCAGCTCGAGGCCTTTGCGGTGCGTCACAATCTGAAGATCGGCACCATCGCGGATCTGATCCGCTACCGGCTGCGCAACGAGCGCTCCGTCGAGCGCGTGACCGCGCAGCCCGTGCAGACCGAGATCGGCGAGTTCACGCTCTACGCCTACGAGGATCGGATGAGCCAGGACGTGCACCTGGCTCTCACCCGTGGGACGTTGCGTGGCGAGGAGCCTCCTCTCGTGCGGGTGCACGTGGTGGACCCGCTGCGGGACCTTCTCGGTATCCGATCAGACCCGCTGGCATGGACGCTGCGAGCTGCAATGGAGCGTATTGCGCGCGCCGGCAGCGGCGTGATCGTGATCCTTCGCGACCGGGAGTCGCCGGGCGATCTGCTCGAGTCGGTGCGATCGTTGTCGGCGCCCACCTCTCAGGATGCGTCGTCGGCCGCGCCAACACCCGCTCATGGTGCGCGGCGCGACGGCGAAGTGCTACGGACCTTTGGCGTCGGCGCGCAGATCCTGAAAGATCTCGGCGTGCGCCGGATGCGCGTCTTGTCGGCACCCAAGCAGATTCACGGCATATCCGGGTTCGGTCTGGAAATCGACAGCTACGTCGGAGAGGACGGGTGACCGCACCGCGTTCTCTCGAGGGCGAGATCACCGCGCGCGACCGCAAGGTCGCCATCATCGCGGCGAAATTCAACGATTTCATAGTCGCGAGCCTCCTCAAGGGAGCGAGTGCCGCTTGGCTCGAGCACGGTGGTGCTGCCGAAGACCTGCTGATCGCGCGGGTGCCCGGCGCGTTCGAGCTGCCCGTCGCCGCGCGCAGGTTGGCCTTGTCGGGTCGCTACGATGCAGTCGTGGCCCTCGGCTGTGTCATCCGCGGAGACACTCCGCATTTCGAATATGTTTCGGGCGAGTGCGCGCGCGGACTGCAGCTCGCGAGCCTGGAGACCGGCGTACCCGTCATCTTTGGGGTTCTCACCGTCAACACGGTCGAGCAGGCTCTCGAGCGCGCGGCTACGACCGGCGACAACAAGGGCGCAGAAGCCATGGCGGCGGCCCTGGAGATGGCGAGCCTCATGACGCGCCTCTCCTCCTGAGCCCGGGCCGCGACGATCACCCGACGATGACGACCGAGCCCTCTGCCCGTACCCTCTCCAATCAGCGCTCCGTGGCCCGCAAGCTCGCCTTGCAGGCGCTGTACCGCTGGCAGCTCAACGAGTGTCCATGGCAGGACCTCATCCAGGAGTTCGGGGAGGCCGAGGATATGCCGCGGGCGGATCGCGAGTACTTCCGTGAGCTCATCGAGGGGGTCTGGCGGGCGCGTGATGCGCTCGATGACCAGCTCACATCGTGGGCCGATCGGGGTCCTTCCCTCCTCGATCCGGTAGAGCACGCCATTCTCCTCATCGGCATCTATGAGCTGGGTCATCGTCCGGATGTGCCCTATCGCGTTGCCATCAACGAGGCGGTGACCTTGGCCAAGCGCTTCGGCGCCACCGACGGTCACAAATACGTCAACGCAGTGTTGGATAGAGCGGCGCGCGCGCTACGTCCCAACGAGCATTGAGCCCGTGGCTCTCTCGGAATTCGAGCTCATCGAGCGGTACTTCCGCGGCTGCGGCGCAAAGCGCGCCGACGTTCGCCTGGGCGTAGGCGACGATGCGGCGATCCTCGAGTCTCCCGCAGGCGCGGAGCTCATCGCTGCCGTCGACAGCCTGGTCGCAGGCGTGCACTTTCCGCAAGGGTCGGCGCCAGCATCGGTCGGCCATCGCTCGTTGGCCGTCAACTTGAGCGATCTCGCGGCGATGGGCGCCCGACCGGCATGGGCGCTCCTGGCATTGACGCTACCCAAAGCCGACGAGTCCTGGCTGTCGGAGTTCGCGGAAGGAATGGCGGCGCTCGCGCGCGCTCACGATGTGGCGCTCGTGGGAGGCGATACCACCTCAGGTCCTCTCTGCATCACCGTCCAGGTGCTGGGTCACGTGCCGCGCGGAGGCGCGTTGCTGCGGTCGGGCGGCAAGGCGGGCGATGCGCTCTTCGTGTCGGGCACGCCCGGCGATGCGGCCGCCGGTCTCGCCATCGAGCAGGGCAAGCTCGCGGTTGGCGGCGAGGCGGCGACCTATTTGCGCGAGCGGTTTCTCTATCCCGCTCCGCGTGTGGCCCTCGGAGAGCGCCTGCGCGCTTATGCCGGCAGTTGCATCGATGTCTCGGATGGCTTGCTGGCGGATGCCGCCAAGTTGGCGAAAGCCAGCGGTTGTGGCGTGCAGATCGGCTACGGGGAAGTGCCCATCTCAGACGCGCTGCTGAGTGCGGTGGGTGAAGAGCGCGCCCGCGAGCTCGCGTTGACCGGCGGAGACGACTACGAGCTCTGCTTCAGCGTCCGGCCGGCGCACGTCGGCAGGCTGCTGGCAGAGCTGCCGCCACAACGCTGGGGCTACAAGCGCATCGGCTCGCTGCGTGAGTCTCCGGGAGCAGACATTCTCCGTGACGGCACCGTGATGAGCTTCTCGCATTGCGGCTACGATCACTTCGCGATGCCGAGCTGATCTTCATTTATGTCAAGTCGCGGCCGATCCGCAGCGCCGCGTCGAAAATGCATCGCGCGCGCGAAGGGAATACATCACAGTCGCGCACCGCCTCAGTCCGTATCCTGTCGGCGTTCCACGGTCTGTCGCCAGTCATGCCCGCACCCGTCAAAGGATCCACTGTTTCGCCGAAGTCCGCCGCGCGTGGTATGCCGGAGAGGATCGGCAAATACATGGTCATCAAGGAGGTGGGCCGCGGCAGCACCGGCGTGGTGTATCTCTCGCATGACGCCTACTACGGGCGCGACGTCGCGATCAAGGTATACAACATGGACCCGGGCGCGGACGAGGAGCGTGCGCGCGTCGCGCGCAAGATGTTCCTCTCCGAGGCGCACCTGGTCGGAATGCTGCAGCATCCGCACATCCTGCCCATCTACGATGCGGGCGAGGAGAACGACCACTGCTACATCGTCATGGAGCACGTGCATGGTGCGCGCACCCTGGCAGCCTATTGCCGCCCGGACAATCTCCTGCGGATCGACGATACCGTCGAGATCATCTTCAAGTGCGCGAAGGCGCTCCATTACGCGCACACGCGGGGCGTGATCCACCGCGACATCAAGCCGTCCAACATCATGCTCACGCAGGACAGTGACGTGCGCATCATCGACTTCGGCATCGCGCTCGTATCAGACTCCGAGATCTCGCGCATCGAGGGCATCGCCGGCAGCCCCTCCTACATGTCGCCGGAGCAGGTGCAGAGCCTCGAGCTCACCAACCGCTCCGATCTGTATTCGCTCGGCGCGGTGATGTACGAGCTGTTGACGGGCTCGCGCCCGTTCCGCGCCGGCAACCTGCAGAAGCTCCTGCACCAGATCGTGTACGCCACGCCGCCGCCGATCCACACTTTGCGCAAGGACGTGCCCGAGGAGCTGGAGAACGTGGTGGCGACCGCGCTGCAGAAGGAGCCGGCCAAGCGGTGCAAGAGCGGTCTCGATTTCGCTGCGGAGCTGACCCGCGTGCACCAGCGTCTGCGCGAGGCCAATGCGCGCATCGACAGGCAGGAGCAGTTCGGCGTCCTGCGACGCCTGAAGTTCTTCCATGAGTTCTCCCACGCGGAGATCTGGGAAGTGCTGCGGGCGAGCAGCTGGCAGAGCTACTCCGAGGGTGAGGAGATCGTCAAGGAAGGGGAGATGGACGACCGCTTCTACATCCTCGTCTCCGGCGGCTGCGTGGTCGAGCGGCATGGGCGTCGGATCGGCGCCCTCGATAACGGCGATTGCTTCGGCGAGGCGAGCTACGTCCCCGGCGCCAAGCGGACGGCAACCATCCGGGCCGCGAGCGCGGTGACGGTGCTGAAAGTGAGCTCGACGCTGCTCGAGCAGGTGTCCGCTTCCTGCCAGCTACGCTTCAACCGGGTATTCCTGCGCACGCTCATCGGCCGGCTGCAGGGCGTCGAGCAGCAACAGGCCGTTCAGCACGCCACCGCCTGAGATTCGTTGAATCGCTGGATCCGGGCATCCTGCCCGGCCCAGCGCGCTCGCGAGCACGAAATCGCCTGGAGCGATTTTGGACGACGCGCAGCGTCGGCCCCGTAGGGCAGGTCCAGGATGGGCTGAGCAACAGCGCGGTTTTTGCTCGCGATCTCCGCCCCCTACGGCGGCGGGGCACGTCCCTGTGCCTGGCCTGAGGCTACCCGCGCGTTCCGCTGCAGGCTCCTGTACATTCCCGCTTCGTGCACATCCTGCTCATCGAGGACGATACGGAGGCCGCGAGAGTCCTCGTCAAGGGACTGCGCGAGAGCGGCTACACGGTCGATCATGCGGCCGACGGCCGCGACGGGCTGTCCCGCGCTCTCGCCGGCAAGCTCGACCTGATCGTCACCGACCGGATGCTGCCGCACATCGACGGCCTCGCGATCATCCAACAGTTGCGCCGCGCGCGGCTGGCCACTCCCGTGCTGGTCCTCAGCGCTCTCGGCACGGTCGATGACCGCATCCGCGGCCTGAAGGCTGGCGGTGACGACTACCTCACCAAGCCGTTCGCCTTCGCCGAGCTCCTGGCGCGGATCGAGGCGCTGCTGCGCCGCGGCCCGGGGGCCACCGAGTCGACCGTGCTCCGGGTGGCGGATCTGGAGTTCGACCTGCTCGCCCGCAGGGTCACCCGCGGCGGCCGGGAGATCGAGCTCACCGCCCGCGAGCAGAAGCTGCTCGAGTTCCTCATGCGCCGCGAGGGACAGGTGGTTACCCGCACCATGCTGCTCGAGGGAGTGTGGGACCTGCACTTCGATCCGCAGAGCAACCTCGTCGACGTGCACATCAGCCGCCTGCGCCAGGCGATCGATCGCGGCGCGGACCGGCTGCTCATCCATACCGTGCGCGGCTCGGGGTATGTGCTGCGCGAGGAGGACGAGGAATGAACCGCCGGGAGCGGTTGCTCGGCGCAATCCCTGCGCCTCGGCCTCCGGCCCGCCTGACGGCGTCCAAAGCCGCTCCCGGCGGCTTTGTCATGACGGCGCGGAGCGCCGGGCCCAAGGGCCGGGGCCCGGGATGGGCCGAGCAATGAAGGACGCGCGCCGCTGGGGTATCTTCAATACCTCGGCCTTTCGCATGTCGATGGGCTACACGCTCCTCGTCACGCTGGCGGTGTGCGTAACGCTCGGCAGCACGTTCTTCCTGACGCAGCGGATCATTCAGGGCGATGTCGATCTGATCATCGACACCGAGCTCAAGAGCCTGGAGAACCAGTACGTCCGCAGCGGCATTCCCGGCCTGACTGAAGAGATCAATCTGCGCATCGACAGCTGGGGACGCATCGGCGCGGTCTACATGTTGGCGGGACCGAAGTTCGACCGCCTCGCCGGGAATGTGACCAACTGGCCGTTCGACGGCGCGCCGGCCGAGCCCTATCCGGAGTTCCGCATCGAGTCCATCGAGCCGGGACAACGCTCTGTCCACCCGGTGCGCGCCGCGGTCCGCAAGCTGCCGAACGGGGATTGGCTCCTCGTCGGCACGGATATGTCGCAGGACCGCCGCTACGTACGCACCTTTCAGATCGCGACGCTGTGGGGAATCGTTCTATCCATTCTGGCGGCAGCCATCGCCGGGTTCTCGTTCACCTTTCGCCTGGCGCGGCGGGTGGGTGACGTGACCGATACCTGCGTGCGCATCATGTCAGGTGAGCAGGGCCACCGCCTGCCTGTCATCGGCAAGAGTGATGAGTTTGACGCTCTTGCGACATCAGTGAACCGCGTGCTCGACCGTCTGGAGGAACAGACTCGGACGCTGCGTGCGACTTTCGATAGCGTTGCGCACGATTTGAGGGCGCCCTTGCACCGCCTGCGGACACGGATGGACGCAGTGTTGCGTCTGCCGACGTTGGAGCCTGGCATCAGAGAGCCCGTGGAGTCGGCCTTGCGGGAGGTCGACCGGCTGCAGCGCACGCTCGCGACGCTGCTGCAGATTGCTCTCGCCGAGTCCGGGGCGCCGCTGGCCTCTCCGGCGCCCGTGGATATCGGCGAGCTGGCCGATGAGCTGACGGAGCTCTTCGAGCCGGTGGCGCGCGAAAGTGGCCTGACACTGACCGGCCACGCCGATCACGGTGTGATCGTCGAAGGCAACCGGCAACTGCTCGCGCAACTGATCACCAACCTGCTGGAGAATGCGCTCAAGTATGTCCCGGCCGGCGGCCGGATCGAGGTGACGGTGAAGCAACTGGCCGGCCGTGCGCATCTCGCCATCACAGACAACGGACCGGGCATGCCGGCCGAGGAGCGTCAACGGGCCGGGCAGCCGTTCGCGCGGGTGGGGCAGCGGTCGGGCCTCGAGGGAAGCGGGCTGGGTCTCTCGCTGGTGTCCGCGATCGCACGCCTGCATCGGGCGCGCCTCACTCTGGAGAGCAACGACCCCGGCTTGCGCGCGGTAGTCAGCCTGCCGTTGTCCGACGCTCAGGTCTCGTCGGAGTCTTTGTCGCGCTCGATCAGCGCGTAAGCGGAATGGTTGTGAATGGACTCGAAGTTCTCCGATTCCACGACATACGCCGCGATCCGATCATCGGCATTGAGGCGGGTCGCAACGTCCCGCACCATGTCCTCAACGAACTTCGGGTTGTCGTAGGCGCGCTCGGTGACGTATTTCTCGTCGGGGCGCTTCAGGATTCCATAGAGCTCGCAGGAGGCTTCCTTCTCGGCGATCTCGATCAGCTCCTCGATCCACATGTGATGGCGCAGGCGCGCCGTGATGGTCACGTGCGAGCGTTGGTTGTGCGCGCCATAGGCTGAGATGCGCTTCGAGCAGGGGCAGAGGCTCGTCACGGGGACGAGGACCTTCACCCACATTTCGGTATGACCGTCCCGCCGCTCGCCGATCAGGCTGGCCTGGTAATCCATCAGGCTCTCGACACCGGAGACGGGTGCCCGCTTCATCACGAAGAAAGGGAAGCTCATCTCGATGTGGCCGACGTCGGCTTCGAGCCGCTCGGTCATGGTAGCGAGCATGGCGCGGAAGGACTCGACGGAGATCTCCCGCTCGACGTGCAGGATCTCCACGAACCGGGACATGTGCGTGCCTTTGAAGTTGTGCGGCAGGCTGACGTACATGTTGAACGTGGCGATGGTGTGCTGCTCGCCGGAGGAGCGGTCCTTCACGCGCACGGGATGATTGATGTTCTTCACCCCGACACGGTTGATGGGCAGACGCCGCGTGTCGGCGCGGCCCTGGACGTCCTCGACTTCGGCGAGGAAGGGTCGGGCGGTCTTGGCGCTGGCAGGGGGTGGGGTCATGTACAACAGCCTATCGGATCGGTGCGCAACGCACCTATATCTCCAGAGGTATGTACCTAGATCCGGCCGAAAGGTTGCCTTTTCAATCTTCAGGCGCTGCCGACCGAGCGCATGCGCTCGTGGGGCTGCAGCGACCACCAGCGCTCCACCGTGGCACCGAGGCTTTGGGCATCGAGGCCCGCCGCGGCGAGGCAGGAGTCACGCGAGCCGTGCTCGATGAAGCGGTCGGGGATGCCGATCTGCAGAAGCGGGAGGCTGACGCCCTCGGCGACCAGGAGCTCGGCAACCGCCGAGCCGGCGCCACCCTGAGTGGCGTTCTCCTCGAGGGTGATGAAGGCGCGGTGGCGCCCCGCGAGATCGAGGATCAGAGCCTCATCGAGCGGCTTCACGAAGCGCATGTTGACCAGAGTGGCATCGAGGCGCTCGGCGATGCGCGCCGCCGGCTCCAGCATCGGGCCGAAGGCGAGGAGCGCGAGCCCGCTGTGGCCCTCGCGCTTGATGAGCGCGCGGCCGACGGGCAGAGCGGTGAACGCCTTCTCGAGCGGCACGCCGGGCCCGGTGCCGCGCGGGTAGCGCACGACGCTGGGGCAGGGGAGCGTGGTGCCGGTGTAGAGCATCTGCCGGCATTCGTTCTCATCGCTCGGGGCCATGATGACGAGGTTGGGAATGCAGCGCAGGTAGGAAAGATCGTAGCTGCCCTGGTGGGTGGCGCCATCGCTGCCGACGAGGCCCGCCCGATCGACCGCGAACAGCACCGGCAGGTTCTGCAGCGCGACGTCGTGGATGAGCTGGTCATAGGCGCGCTGCAGGAAGGTCGAGTAGATAGCCACGACGGGCTTGAGGCCCTCCGTGGCGAGTCCTGCGGCGAAGGTGACGGCGTGCTGCTCCGCGATGGCGACGTCGAAATAGCGGTCCGGGAACCGCTTCGAGAATTCCACCAGGCCCGATCCCTCGCGCATGGCGGGCGTGATGCCGATGATGCGGGGATCCTGCTCGGCGATGTCGCAGAGCCATTTGCCGAAGATCTGTGAGTAGGATGGCCCGGAGGCGGCCTCCTTGAAGATCGTGCCGCTCACCGGGTCGAACGGCCCCGGGCCGTGCCATTTGATCGGATCGGCCTCGGCGGGCGCGTAGCCCTTGCCCTTGCGGGTGACCACGTGCAGGAACTGCGGGCCGCCCAGCTTCTTGACGTTGCGCAGCGTGCTGACGAGCGCGCGCACGTCGTGGCCGTCCATGGGTCCGATGTAGTTGAAGCCGAGCTCCTCGAAGAGCGTCCCGGGCAGGACCATGCCCTTCAGATGCTCCTCGGAGCGGCGCGCGAGCTCCCATATCGGCGGGATGGGCTTCAGCACCTTCTTGCCGCCTTCGCGCAGGTGTCTGTACACGCGCCCGGAGAGGGCAGCGGCGAAGTAGTTCGACAGCGCACCGACATTCTCGGAGATCGACATGTCGTTGTCGTTGAGAATGACGAGCACGTCGGCCGGGAGCGAGCCGGCGTGGTTCAACGCCTCGAACGCCATACCCGCGGTCATTGCACCGTCGCCGATGATGGCCACGACGCGGCGCGACTCGCCGAGACGCGCGGAAGCGACCGCCATGCCGAGGGCGGCGCTGATCGAGGTGCTCGAATGACCGACACCGAAAGTGTCGTACTGGCTCTCGGAGCGCGTCGGGAAGGGCGCGAGGCCGCCCGGCTGCTTGATGGTGTGCAGGCGATCGCGCCGGCCCGTCAGCACCTTGTGCGGATAGGCCTGGTGGCCGACGTCCCAGACCAGCCGATCGTGCGGGGTGTCGAAGACATAATGGAGAGCGACGGCCAGCTCGACCGCGCCCAGACCGGCTGCAAAATGTCCGCCCCGGGTGCTCACCGTATGGATCAGGAACTGGCGCAGCTCCCCCGCCACCTCGGGCAATTTCGCCACAGGCAGTTGCCGCAGATCGGAGGGTGACCCGATTGCGTCGAGCAGGGGGTAGGTGTTCGGCGTGGAAGTCATTTTAGACAGTGTACACCGGCGTACTGGAGGGGCTCTCGGTCTCTATCGTTGCGCTACTGCAACAGAATCTTGGCGATTAGTCTCGGCTCGGCGTGCTGCCTGGGTCCTGCGGCGGTTCGATGGCGCTGAATGGCTCGACTTCGGGCTGGCCATTGCGTCTCAGCAGGATTTCGACCCGCTGCTGGGCGGCCTTGAGCGAGCCCTGGCAGTGCCGCGTCAACTCCACGCCCCGCTCGAAGGTCTTGAGCGCCTCTTCGAGCGGCAGATCGCCACGCTCGAGGCGCGCGACCAGCGCCTCGAGCTCGGCAAGCGCCTGCTCGAAGTCGGGTATCTTGGTCTCGGACATAAACCGAGCACGTTATACAGGCGTGGCTGTAGCGGTCAATGTAATTGACGCGGCGGCACCCCAGGCTTAGAGTCCCACCCCCCGTTAGACCAAGTCTAAGACAGGAGAAAAGCGGCATGAACCTCAAAGGCAGCAAGACCGAGAAGAACCTGAAAGACGCGTTCGCCGGCGAATCGCAGGCGAATCGCCGCTACCTCTATTTCGCAGCCAAGGCGGACGTCGAAGGCTTCAACGATGTGTCTGCGGTCTTCCGTTCCACGGCCGAGGGCGAGACGGGCCATGCGCATGGCCATCTCGAGTATCTCGAAGTCGTGGGCGACCCCGCCACAGGGCTCCCGATCGGCGATACCAAGCTCAATCTCAAGGCTGCGATCGCCGGTGAGACCCACGAGTACACGGATATGTACCCGGGCATGGCGAAACAGGCACGCGATGAGGGCTTCGCCGAGATCGCCGACTGGTTCGAGACCCTGGCGAAGGCCGAGCGCTCGCACGCCAACCGTTTCCAGAAGGCTCTCGACGGCATCTGAGTCCCGCTTGCGAGCCCACTGACGCTCACGGGGTTCGCCCGCCGCGGCGAACCCCGTTGAATGCCTTTATTTCATGACCTCAACGCCTACCGAACCCGGCGGTGCAGGCCCGAGACCGGCAGCCGCCGGCCGCGAGGGCAGCCTCGAGGCGCCCACCCGACACCCGATCGACTGGCAGAATCCCGCCTTCTACGACCAGACCGGGCTCACGACGGAGCTCGAGCGCGTCTTCGACATCTGTCACGGCTGCCGCCGCTGCTTCAGCCTCTGTAACGCCTTTCCAACACTGTTCGACGCCGTGGATGCGACCTCCGCGGGCGAGGTGTCGGCGGTCGACAAGAAGGTGTTCTGGCAGGTCGTCGATCACTGCTATCTCTGCGACATGTGCTTCATGACGAAGTGTCCGTACGTGCCGCCTCATCCATGGAACGTCGACTTCCCGCATCTGATGCTGCGTGCGAAGGCCGTGCACGCGCGCAAAGAGGGCATCAGCTTCCGCAACCGCGCGCTGGCCGCCACCGACACCGTCGGCAAGATTGCCGGCATCCCCGTCATCGTGGAAATCGTCAACGCCGTCAACCACTCCAAAGCAGGCCGTGTCGTACTGGCGAAGACCCTGGGGGTCGACCCCACCGCCCCCATACCAAAGTATTACACCCGCACGGCGCGCAAGCGCCTGCGCCGCCTGGGCAACACGGACGGGAGGGCTCCGGCGGACCGGGAAGCCGGCGTTGCCAGTGCGAGCAGACCGGGAAACGCGGAGATCACCGGCAAGGTCGCGCTCTTCACCACCTGCTATGGCAATCGCAACAACCCGCAGATCAACGAGGATCTGGTTGCCGTCTTCGAGCACAACGACATCCCCGTGACGCTTCTCGCGCAGGAGCGGTGCTGCGGCATGCCCCGATTGGAGCTCGGGGACCTCGAGGCGGTTGCGCGCCTGAAGGAGCACAACATCCCGCAGCTCCTCCGCGCCATCGACTCCGGCTTCGACATCGTCGCGCCGATCCCGTCCTGCGTGCTCATGTTCAAGCAGGAGCTGCCGCTGATGTTTCCCGACGATGCCGCCGTGAAGCGGGTGGCGAAGCGCATCTTCGACCCCTTCGAGTACCTCATGTCCCGCCATCGCGCGGGCCTGCTGCGCACCGACTTCAAGCGCTCGCTCGGCAAGGTGACCTACCACGTCCCCTGTCATCTGCGCGTGCAGAACATAGGGCTCAAGACCCGCGACGTGCTGCGCCTGGTGCCCGACACCACCGTCGAGACGATCGAGCGCTGCTCCGGACACAACGGCACCTACGGAGTGAAAAAGGAATTCCGCGCCGCTTCCATGAAGATCGGCCGCCCGGTGATCCAGCGCGTCGAGTCCGCCGCCGCCGAGCACTACACCAGCGACTGCCCGATGGCCGGCGAGCAGATCGAAAGCGGCCTCGATGGCGGCCGCGAGCCCGAGCATCCGCTCACTCTCCTCAGGCTCGCCTACGGCCTCTAGTTCGATGCGCTGGATCGGGGCATCCTTGCCCCGACCAGCGCTGCTTTGGGCAAAAAGCGTGGTTTTTGCCCAAAGCTCCGCCACCTACGGCGGCGGAGCACATCCTGTGCCTGGGCTGCTACTTGCATTGTTGGAGCGCATATGGACAAGCTGAACCCTGCTGATCTAATGAGTCTCGAGCGCTATGCCCGCGAGCGCCCCGATTTCCGCGCCCGGGTGCTGGAGCACAAGCGCGATCGCAAGCTCGCCATCGGCCCGAGCGTCACCTGGTCGTTCGAGGACCGGCTCACCATGCAATACCAGATTCAGGAGATGCTGCGCGCCGAGCGCATCTTCGAGCCCGAGGGCATCCGCGACGAGCTGGATGCCTACAATCCCTTGATTCCCGATGGCAGCAACTGGAAGGCGACGCTGCTCATCGAGTTTCCCGACGTCGCCGAGCGCCAGCGCCAGCTCGCACAGCTCATCGGTCTCGAGGACCGATGCTGGGTGCAGGTGAGCGGCCACGAGCGCGTGTATGCGATCGCCGACGAAGATCTCGAGCGCGAGACCACCGAGAAGACCTCATCGGTGCACTTCCTTCGCTTCGAGCTCACCGCGCCCATGGTCTCGGCTCTCAAAGGCGGAGCGCCGCTCGCAGCCGGCGTAGATCACGACCGCTACCGCCATTCAATAGATCCGGTCCCCGCGCCGGTCCGAGCCGCACTCGTCGCGGACTTGAATTAGGAGCGCAGCACAAAGAGGCTCTTGGCCAGACGCTGATCGCCAGGACGGCGATCCGCGAGCCTACAAGGACGTACTTGCGGCGTTCTGGCCAAGAGCCTCTTTGTGATGCGCTCCGGACGTCGAACCCAGATCAGGTAAGATCCCCGCCTTTAGCGCGAGTCCCTGACCCAATCCATCCCCGATGAACAGTTCCTATACCGCTTCTGACATCGAAGTCCTGAGCGGCCTGGAGCCGGTGCGCCGCCGGCCAGGCATGTACACCCATACCTCGCGTCCCAATCACCTGGCGCACGAGGTCATCGACAACAGCGTCGATGAGGCGATCGCAGGCTACTGCAAGCAGATCGACGTAACGCTCTTCAAGGACGGCTCCCTGCAAGTCTCCGACGACGGCCGCGGCATGCCCGTCGACGTGCACCCCAAGGAAAAGGTGAGCGGCGTCGAGCTCATCCTCACCCGCCTGCATGCAGGCGGCAAATTCTCCGACAAGACCTACAAGTTCTCCGGCGGCCTGCACGGTGTCGGCGTCTCCGTCGTCAATGCGCTCTCAAAGCACCTCGAGTGCTGGATCAAGCGCGGCGGCAAGGAATACAACATCAGCTTCAAGGACGGCAAAGTCCACTCCAAGCTCGAAGTCGTCGGCACGGTCGGCCAGCGCAATACCGGCACCACGGTGCGCTTCTGGCCGGATCCGAAATTCTTCGACTCCGACAAGTTCTCCGTCCCCCAGCTCAAGCACACCCTGAAGGCGAAGGCCGTCCTCTGCGCCGGTCTGCGCATCACCTTCAGCAACGAGGCTACCGGCGAGAAGGACGAGTGGTTCTACACCGGCGATCTCGGCGCTTATCTGCTCGAGGAGCTGGCCGACAACGAGCGCCTGCCGAACGAGCCGATCACCGGCCAGCGCGAGGAGGAGAGTGATGCGGTGAACTTTGCGCTGGTGTGGGCACCGGCCGCGGAGATGGCCATCGGCGAGAGCTACGTCAATCTCATCCCGACCACCGAGGGCGGCACGCACGTCAACGGATTGCGCTCGGGCGTGGCACAGGCGGTGCGGGAGTTCTGCGAGTTCCGCAATCTCGTGCCCCGCGGAGTGAAGCTCACCCCCGAGGATGTCTGGGACAAGGCGTGCTACGTGCTCTCGGTCAAGATTCACGAGCCGCAGTTCGCCGGCCAGATGAAAGAGCGTCTGGCCTCGCGCGATGCCGCCGGCCTCGTCGAGGGCTTCGCGCGCGACTCGGTGGCGCTCTGGCTCAACCGTCATCCCGATGCCGGCGAACGCATCGCGCAGTTCGCGATCGCCAATGCGCAGGAGCGCGCCAAGGCCGCACAGCGCGTCGTCCGCAAGCGCATCTCCGGCGGCCCCGCGCTCCCCGGCAAGCTCGCCGATTGTGCGAGCCAGGAGCCCCGCCGCTCCGAGCTCTTCCTGGTGGAGGGCGATTCCGCCGGCGGCTCCGCCAAACAGGCGCGCGACAAGGACTTCCAGGCCATCATGCCCCTGCGCGGCAAGATCCTGAACACCTGGGAGCTCGAGCCCGGCGAGATCGGCTCCTCACAGGAAGTGCACGACATCAGTGTTGCGCTCGGCGTCGACCCCGGCTCCCAGGACCTGAGCCAACTGCGCTATCACAAGATCTGTATCCTCGCGGACGCAGACTCGGACGGCCAACACATCGCGACCCTGCTCTGCGCGCTCTTCCTGCGGCACTTCCGTCCGCTGGTCACCAACGGACACGTGTACGTCGCCATGCCGCCCCTCTACCGCATCGATGCCGGCAAACAGGTTTTGTACGCCCTGGATGACAGCGAGCGCGACCAGCTTCTCAAGCGTATCGAAAAAGAAAACGCGCGCACGAAGCCCATGGTGACCCGGTTCAAAGGCCTGGGGGAGATGAACCCCGCGCAGCTGCGCGAAACGACGATCGATCCGCGCACTCGCCGCCTGGTCCAGCTGACGATCGACGGTAAGGACAACACCGACCAACTGATGGACATGCTCCTCGCCAAGAAGCGCGCCAGCGACCGCCGCGACTGGCTGGAGCAGAAGGGCAATCTCGCGGACGTGCAGGTGTAGCCATAGCACCGAAAAGGCCAAGAGGAGCTTCGATCGAAAAAAATTTTTCCGGGAGCCTCAAAACAGGATGTTTTTGCGGCAGCCTACAGGGACGTATTCACGGCGGTCCCGGAAATTTGTTTTTCGAGCGAGGCTCCGGACGCAAACCCACGACTCGGCACGTAACAGTCGAGATCCAAGCAAGATCATTCCATGCAAGACCAGGAACTGAACTTCGAAGGCGTAGAGCGCCAACCCCTGCGCACCTTCACCGAGAAGGCCTACCTCGACTACTCGATGTACGTCATCCTGGATCGCGCCCTCCCCGCGATAGGTGACGGCCTGAAGCCCGTCCAACGGCGCATCATCTACGCCATGGGCGAGCTCGGGCTCGCTGCAGCCAACAAGCACAAGAAGGCGGCGCTGACCGTCGGCGACGTGCTGGGTAAGTTCCATCCGCACGGCGACACCGCCTGCTACGAGGCCATGGTGCTCATGGCGCAGCCCTTCTCCTACCGCTATCCGATCGTGGATGGCCAGGGCAACTGGGGCTCACAGGATGACCCCAAGTCGTTCGCGGCCATGCGCTACACCGAAGCCAAGCTCACCCGCTACGCCGAGGTGCTGCTCGCCGAGCTGTCCCACGGCACCGTCGACTGGGTGCCGAACTACGACGGTTCGCGCGAAGAACCCTCGATGCTGCCGGCGCGGCTGCCCAACCTGCTGTTGAATGGCACGACCGGCATCGCGGTCGGCATGGCCACGGACATTCCGCCGCACAACCTGCGGGAAGTCGCCAATGCCTGCATCCATCTGCTGGAGGAGCCCGAGGCCAGCACCGCGCAGCTGATGAAGCTCATCAAAGGTCCGGACCTGCCGACCGGCGCCGAGATCATCTCGCCCCGCACCGACCTCAGGGAGTTCTACGAGAAGGGTGTCGGCTCCTTCAAGGCGCGGGCCACCTACGAGATCGAGGATGGCAACGTCGTCATCACCGCGTTCCCGTACCAGGTCTCTCCCACCCGCGTACAGGAGCAGATCGCGGAGCAGATGCGCGCGAAGAAGCTGCCGATGGTCGAGGACCTGAGGGATGAATCGGATCACGAGTATCCGGTGCGTCTCGTGCTGGTGCCGCGATCGAATCGCATCGACATGGTGGAGGTGATGAATCACCTGTTCGCGACGACGGATCTCGAGCGCAATTACCGCGTCAACCTCAACATCATCGGCCTCGACGGGCGTCCGCGCGTCATGGGGCTCAAGGCCATCCTGGCGGAGTGGCTCGATTTCCGGATCGCCACCGTCACCCGGCGCCTGCAGCACCGACTGGAGAAGGTCAACAGGCGGCTGCACATCCTGGATGGCCTCCTCGTCGTCTACCTGAATCTCGATGAGGTGATCCGCATCATCCGCCGGGAGGACGAGCCGAAGCCGGTGCTCATGAAGCGCTTCAAGCTCTCCGACGAGCAGGCGGAGGAGATCCTCAACACCCGGCTGCGCCACCTCGCCCGACTCGAGGAGATGAAGATCCGCGAGGAGCAGAAGCAGCTCGCGGCCGAACGCGAGGACCTCGAGGCGCTGCTGAAGAGCAAGGCGAGATTGAAGAAGCTCGTCGCCAGCGAGATCCGCGAGGATGCGGAGAAGCACGGCGATGACCGCCGCACCCGCATCATAGAGCGCGAGGCCGCACAGGCCATCGATGAGACCACGCTCATTCCCAACGAGCCGGTATCGGTCGTGCTGTCGACGGGGGGGTTCGTGCGCTCGGCCAAGGGCCATGAGATCGATCCGCACGCGCTCTCCTATAAGAGCGGCGATGGCTTCCTGTCGATGGCTCGCGGCAGGAGCCTCCAGTCCGCCGTGTTCATCGACAGCACGGGGCGCACCTATTCTCTGCCGGCGCACTCGCTTCCCTCGGCCCGCGGCCAGGGAGAGCCGCTCTCCGGCCGCCTGAACCCTCCCGATGGGGCCAAATTCGCCGGCGTCATGATGGGCGAGCCCGAAGACCTGTGGCTGATCGCGAGCGACGCCGGTTATGGCTTCACCGTACGCCTGAAGGAGTTGATCACCGACCGCCGCGCCGGCAAGACGGTGCTCAACGTACCGGAGAACTCCATGGTGTTGCCGCCCGCGCTCGTGCCCTCGCCGGACTCCCTGGTGGTGGTGGTGAGCAGCGAAGGCAAGCTCCTCGCCTTCCCGGTCGGGGACGTGCCGGAGATGCCCCGTGGCAAGGGCAACAAGCTTTACGACATCCCGGGCCGGAAGGCGGCCGCGCGTGATGAGCTCATGACCGGTGTCGCGGTGGTGCCGCCCAAAGGCTCACTCGTGCTCTGGGCCGGCGAGAAGCAGAAGACGCTCGAGTGGGGTGACCTCAAGTCCTACCGCGGCCAGCGCGCCCAGCGGGGCGCCGTGTTGCCCCGCGGCTGGCCCCGAAAAGTGGATCGACTCGAGACCGTCCTGCCGCCGCCCGCCTGACGGTCATCCCATCACGACTTCTTCGGGGGCGTTGACGAAGTAGCCCTGGATGTACTGCACTCCGAGCTGCCACAGGACGGCCATGGTGTTGGCGTCCTCGACCCGCTCCGCGATGGTATGGATGGTTCGCTTGGTCGCCGTCTCGACCAGGCCGCGCACCCGCTGTTGCAGCTGCGAGTCGCGCGCCAGCGCCTGAACCAGCGCGCCGTCGATCTTCACGAAGTCGAGCGGTATCGACCCGAGGAGGGCCTGCGGGTCACGCCCGGAGCCGAAGCTCTCGAGCGCAAAGCGGAAGCCCCGCTGCCGCAGGCCGCCCGCGAGAACCCGCACCTGCGGGAAGCTCGTCGCCACTTCCTCGGTGACCTGGAAGCAGACCCGCTGCGGCTCCGCGCGTGTCGAGCGGATGTGTCCGTCCAGCCACTCGATGAAGGTCGCATCCCGCGCCGTATCCTTCGAGAGGCGTACGAAGAGGCACTGTGGCCGCCGCTGGGCAGCGAAGGAGAGCGAGGCGCCGACGACCCAGCGGTCGATGTTCTTCAGGAGGTCGTTGCGCTCGGCGGCGGCCATGAACTCGGCCGGCAATACTTCCTTGCCCTGGGGATCGACCATGCGGATCAACACATCCCACATCTGCGGGTCATCACCCTGCAGGCTCGCCACCGGCTGCTGGGCCAGCCGGAAGCGGTTCTCCATCAGCGCCGCCTTGATGTGCTTGACCCAGACCTGATCGTAGGACTGCACACGGTTCTCGACGTCGGCGCGGCCCGAGGTCTGCACCTGGTTGCCTCCCTGCTTACCGCCCTTCGCACATGCCTCCATGGCATCCGCCACGATGGCATCGACCTTCGGGTCGCTGGGGGGCACGACGGAGAGACCCACGGTGCAGGTCACCACGACTGTTTTGTCATTCAGGCGCATGGTGTGCTTCTGCACCCGGGCGACGAGTTGCTTGCCCCACGCCTGAATGTCGTTCTCGTTGCCTCGCTCCAGCAGGGCGAGGAACTTGACGCCGCCGAAGCGCCCGACAATCTCATTGGGATAGAGCGTCTCCTTCAGAAGCGCTGCGATACCCGTAAGGACGTCTTCGCTCGCCGTGGCGCCGACATCGCGCTCCACCGCCGAAAACCTGTCGAGCTTGACCAACGCGAGGCACCGCATGCCGCCGGGGCTCGGGCTCGCCAGCCGTGCGTGCAATGCCTCCAACAGCTCACGCCGATGGAGGAACCCCGTCGTCTGGTCCGAATGGACGACGTGGCTCAGCTCCTCGACCAGCTTCTGCTCGTCACGAGGCCTGGCAGGTACGACCAGCCGCACACTCGGCTCGCCTTCGTGATCGCCCAATGCGAGGACGATCTCCATGGACATGCTCTTGCCATCCGCGAGCAGAGCGGTCGCCTTCAGAGCATGGTCGTTCCAACGCCCCTGCAGACAGGCGGCGAGGGCGCCTTTGAGTGCCGGGTGAGTGGCCTCATCGAAAAGGTCCATCACCGGGTGGCCGACCAGTGAGTCCTTGATCCCGAAGAGCTCGAGCCACGCCGGGTTGGCATCGATGACGATGCCTTCCTGCACCTGCACGATGGCATCGTTCGAGCGCTGCAGCACGCTCTCGAGCTGATTGCGGGCATCGTGCGCGGACTTGAGGGTGGAGGTGAGGGCCCGCTCCAGGCGAAAGGCGCGCAGCTCCCGGCCCAGGACGGCCGCCAGACGTGCCGGATTGGTCAGCGAGACCACATCACGCGCGCCGGCACTCATCGCATCGGCAATGACGCCCTCATCGACTGTCTCCGCAACCACTACCACCGGTACGCTCGGCGCGACCTGATCGCGGACCCCGGTGACGCTCTTGAGGTCACTCTCGGCTCCCGCGACCTCGATGAGGAGCTCTGGGTTGATTTGCGGCAGCGCGTCGGGCAGATCCCGCAGGGCAGGGATCCAGGTGCAATGCACGGGGTGGCCGGCGCGGCGCAGAATGCTGTTGATGGCCTCGACGGGATCCCGGGCGGGAGAGAGGACGATGAGAGGAACCGCGTTCTGGTCGGCCAAGGCCGTCTCCGGTTAGGGCGGCAATTACAGGCGTTGGATCCCGGCAAATCTTAGCACCGGACTCGCCGCATCCGGTTGTCCCATGTCACAGTGCCGGCGGAAGGGTAACTTTGGCCGATGCGCCGGCCACCTCGCGCACGAGTCTCGGGACGAGGTAGCCGGGCAGACGCGCGGCGAGCTGGCCGGCCAGCGCCTGAGCCCGCTCATCGGCCACCGCGAAATGCGCCGCTCCGCGCACCCGGTCGAGCGCGTGCAGGTAATAGGGAAGCACGCCGGCATCGAACAGCCGCCGGGAGAGAAGCGAGAGTACCTCGACGTCATCGTTGATACCGGCCAGAAGAACCGATTGGTTGAGCAACGTGATGCCCGTAGCTCGCAATCTGGCGCACGCGCTGGCGAGCTCAGCGTCGAGCTCGTTGGGATGGTTGATGTGCAGCACCACGACCATCGGCACGGTGCATCCGCGCAGCCAGCGTAGAAGTCCGTCATCGACTCGCGAGGGCAGCACGACCGGCTGACGGGTGTGCACGCGGATGCGGCGCACGTGAGGAATGGCAGCAAGAGCGCGGGTCAGGCTCTCGAGGCGCGCATTGCTCAGCGACAGCGGATCCCCGCCACTCAGGATGATCTCTTCCAGGGAGTCGTCCCGCGCGATTTCGGCGAGCGCCTCGCCAAAACGCGGTGCGTCGCCGCCGTGTTGCTCTGCGTAAGGGAACTCGCGGCGAAAGCAGTATCGGCAGTGTACGGCGCAAGCCTCGGTCGCAATGAGGAGCGCTCGGCCGCGGTATTTCTGCAGCAAGGCCGGGGCGCGCAGCGCAGTCTGCTCGCCGACGGGGTCGTCGACATACTCAGGCTCATCGGCCAGCTCTCGGGGCGTTGGGAGGACTTGGCGAAGGAGCGGGTCCTGCGGGTCACCGGGGCGCATCCTCGCGACGAAGCTGCGCGGTACACGCAGGCGGAACCGCTGACCGGCCCCCTGCGCGTCCTGAAAGGTCCCATGGGCGAGGTGCAGGGCGTCGGCGAGCTCCTCCGCGCTCGTGATTGCCTCGGCGAGCTCCTGCTGCCACGTCTTAGGCTCGAGCTGGCGGGGGTAGACCGATGCCGTTATCATACGCGGCCCTGATGGGAGGGGGCCGCGCATTCTGCCGCCCCAGCCGCGAGAAAGAAATGGCCAGCTACACCACCAGCGAGATTCGCTCGGGTCTCAAAGTCCTGCTCGAAGGCGACCCGTACTCCGTCGTCGAGAATGAGTTCGTCAAGCCCGGCAAGGGGCAGGCGTTCAACCGGATCAAGGTCCGCAATCTCAAGACCGGCCGCACCATCGAGCGCACGTTCCGGTCCGGCGAGTCGCTGGAGGCGGCGGACGTCATCGATACGGAGATGCAGTACCTCTATCAGGATGGCGACTTCTGGCACTTCATGATGCCGGACAACTTCGAGCAGTACACCGCCGGCAAGTCCGCGGTCGGCGACAATGCGCAGTGGCTGAAGGAGGGCCTGGTGTGCATCGTCACCCTATGGAACAACGAGCCGCTGGTGGTGAACGTGCCCGCGCACGTGGAGCTCAAGATCATCGAGACCGACCCCGGGCTGCGCGGTGACACCGCCACCGGCGGCCAGAAGCCGGCCAAAGTGGAGACCGGTGCGGTGGTGCGGGTGCCGCTCTTCATCAACGAGGGCGAGGTCATCCGCATCAACACCAGCACCGGCGAGTACGTCTCGCGCGCCAAGCAGTAGGCAGGCAGCAGCTAGCGCAGCGCTTCCAGTCGGCTCGCCCGCACGAAGATCTCGGCGAGCTGCTCGAGGCCGCGTGCATCGGCCTCATCGAAGCGCGCGAGGCGTGCGCTGTCGAGGTCGAGCACCCCCACCAGATCGTCTGCAGTGATCAGCGGCACCACGACCTCCGACTGTGAGGCCGCATCGCAGGCGATGTGTCCCGGAAAGGCGTTGACGTCCGGGACGATGATCGTGGTCCTGCGCGCGGCAGCCGCTCCACAGACACCGCGTCCGAGGGCGATGCGCACGCAGGCCGGCTTACCCTGGAAAGGGCCGACGATCAGCTCCCCGCCGCGCAGGAAATAGAAGCCGGCCCAACTCACCTCCGGCAGCGCATCGAAAATGAGCGCCGTGGTGTTGGCGGCGTTGGCAATGCAATCGGTCTCTCCCTCGAGGAGCCCTTGAAGCTCTCTCGCCAGCAGCTCGTAGGCGGTCCGCTTGTCGGTGAAGTCGTAGCGCTCGCTCGTGTAAGTCATTTTTTGCCTGCTCAGGCTCGCTCGATGGGGAAGGGTAGGACGGCATCGATGCATTGCGCCGCCGCCGCGAGCATCAGTGTGCGATCGAAGCCGAGCGCGACGCCGCAACAGTCCGGGAGGCCTGCCTCGAGCGCCGCGAGGAGGCGCTCATCGAGCGAGACGGCGGAGAGGCCGAGCCGGCGGCGCTCCTCGATGTCCCGCTCGAAGCGGCTGCGCTGCTCACGCGCTGAGGTGAGCTCATGAAAGCCGTTGGCGAGCTCGATGCCCTGGCAGTAGAGCTCGAAGCGCTGCGCTGCCCGCGGGTCGACGGGGTCGAGGCGGGCGAGTGCGGCCTGGCTCGCCGGATAGCCGTGCACGAAGGTGAGTCCGTTACGCCCGAGCCGCGGCCCGACGACCGTGCCCATCAGCAGCTCGAGCAGCTCGTCGCGATCGGCTGCGGCGCCGTTGAAGCCTGACAGGCGCGCCTGCTCCGCGAGCTGCGGCAGCGGCGCGGTGAAGGGATCGAGCGCAAGCGTCTGCAGGAACGCCTCCCGATAGCTCAGGCGCTCACACGTATACGTGGCGCCGGTCGCGCCGAGCAGCTCGCGCACCAGCGCGTCGACCTCGCTCATCAGCGCATCGAGCGAGTAGTCGCGGCGGTACCACTCGATGAGTGTGAACTCGGCGTTGTGCAGCTCGCCGCGCTCGAGCGCGCGCACCACGTGACAGATCTGGTAGATATCGCCCGCCCCGGCCGCGAGCAGGCGCTTCATCGCGTATTCCGGTGAGGTGTGCAGGAAGAAATCCCGCTCACTCGCAGCGAGTGTCACGCGCGCGGAGTGGATGTGCACGTCCGTCACGGGAGCGTTCACCACGAGTGGAGTATCGACTTCCAGCACACCGCGGGCCGCGAAAAAGGCGCGCGTACGTGCGAGGAGCGTTGCCCGCAGCTCCAACATCGCCCTCGTGGCGGTGGGCCGCCAATCGCGTGAGCCGTCGCTGCCGGGCGCGGTCATGGGGAGTGGCGCCTCGCAATGATCTGACCGACGCGCACGAGCGAGCCCGGCTGCAGAGCCGGCAGCCACTGCACCGTTCCCGGCGGCAACAACAGGATGACGGTCGATCCCATGTTGAATCGGCCGAGCTCCGCGCCCCGATCGAGCCGTGCCGGCGCATGTCCGGTGTCGAGCGGCAGTTGTGCTGCGCGACGGGGACTACAGGGTGTCACATCGCCGTGCCAGACGGTTGCGATGCTGCCGACGAAGAGCGCACCGACGAGCGCCAGCGCAAAGGCGAGCGGCCCCTCCTCGAATGCGCAGACGACCCGCTCGTTGCGTGCGAAGAGACCCGGCACGGCCGCCGCGGTTGCTGCGTTGACGCTGAAAAGCCTTCCCGGGACGAACCATGCCGCTTTGAGCGTCGCGGCTGCCGGCATGTGGATGCGGTGATAGTTGTACGGCGCGAGGTAGAGCGTCGCGAACGAGCCGCCGGCGAAGCGCTCCGTCCACTGCGAGGCTCCCCCGAGCAGCGCTTCGACGGAATAGTCGTGGCCCTTCGCCTGCAGCATCCGCAGGCCATCGAGCCGCCCGATCTGACTCACCGTGCCATCGACCGGGGAGACGACCGCCCGCGGATCCGGATCGCAGGGCCGTGCCCCGGGCCGCAGGCTGCGCGTGAAGAAGGCATTGAAGCTCGGGTAGTCGTGCGGCTCGGGCTCGGCCGCATCGCTCATGTCGGGGCGAAAGTGCCGCATGAACGAGCTGATCAGAGCGTTCTTGACCGGCTTTACGCGACAGCGGGCCAGCCGATGGACCTGCCGTGAGAGAAAGTGCTGCGGCAGTAGATGTTGCATCGCCACAAAGAGGCGCGCTCGCAGCGTCGGTGAGTCCCGGACTGGGCTTGGGGCGTCCATGCCGGGATCAGGCTGCAGCCCGCAGCTCCGGCGCTACGCGATGCAGTGACAGGGTGAGCTGGCGAACGTCGAAGGGCGGTGTGAACACTCCGACTTCCCGGGCGCGTGCGTCGAACAACAGAATTGCCATCGTATGATCGAAGTCGTACTCGCCGCCCGGCAGGTTGACGCGCGTGATGCCAATCCCGAGAGTACCGGCGAAGCGGCGGATCTCGGCGGGATCGCCGGTGAGGCCGAGGAAGCTCGGGTCGAAACGCCGCAGATATCCGGCGAGCACCGCGGGCGTATCACGCTGCGGGTCCACCGAGACGAGGAGTACCTGCAGGCCCGGTAGGGCCGCCTCGCGCTTCACCCTCGCGAGCTCGGCAAGCGTGTCCGGGCACTCATCCGGGCAGTGGGTGAACCCGAAGTAGATCAGCGTCGGGTGGCCCATGAGGGACGCGCGGGTGAAGCTGCGTCCCTGGCTGTCGATCAGGTGGAAATCCTTGATGGGCTTTGCATCCGTCAACCAGGTCCCGCTTGCCAGCATCGGGCGGGAGCTGTCAACTTCGCCAGCCAGCAGAAACCCGATGAGTGCGGTGCAGAGCGCGCCCAGGCCGACGAGGATCCAGAAGAGTCGAGTAGTCATGAGTAAATTATCCCATACGCGGCGCAAGGGACGCTCATCGCTGGCCCGGACGCGAGCCGGGCGGGTCCGGCCGACTGTCCTCGAGCTCATCGGGCGGGGCGCGCGGCGGCTGCGCCGGGCGGGCGTTTTCTTCGGCCATGGCACGGACAATGCGTGGGATGACTCCGCGGCCCTCGTGCTGCATGCACTGCGGCTGCCGCACTCCGGCGACCGCGCGACCTACCTGCAGCGTGTCGACAGCCGCGGCATCGAGCGCGTGGATGAGCTCATCGCCCGGCGCATCGAAGAGCGGATCCCCGCTGTCTATCTCACCGGCGAGACATGGTTTGCCGGACTGCCGTTTCGCATCGATCCGCGCGTGCTCATCCCCCGCTCACCGATCGCCGAGCTCATCGAGAGACAGTTCGCGCCCTGGATCGATCCGCGCCGGGTGCGGCGCCTGCTCGATGTCGGCACCGGCTCGGGGTGCATCGCGATCGCCTGTGCAAAAGCCCTGCCGCGTGCGCGGGTCGATGCCGTGGACATCTGCCCCGAGGCGCTCGAGGTCGCCGCGATCAATGTCCGCCGCCATCGCCTCGGACGGCGCGTGCGCCTCATGCGATCCGACCACTTCAGCGCCCTCCAAGGCGAGCGCTACGATATCATCGTCGCCAATCCGCCCTACGTGGGGCGGCGGGAGATGTCAGGGCTCCCGCCCGAGTATCGTCACGAGCCGCCTCTCGCACTCGCCGCGGGGCGCGAGGGCCTCGACTCCGTGCGGGTGATCCTCGAGGAGGCGGGCGGGCATCTGCGTCCGGGCGGGCTGCTCATCGTCGAGGTCGGCAACACCGAGGCAGCCGTACGGCGCACATTCAAGCGGCTGCCCTTCCTCTGGCTGGAATTCGAGCGCGGCGGCGGCGGGGTTTTCCTCCTCACCGCGGAGCAACTTGGCGGGTAGCTCACGACATGTCAGGCAACAGCATCGGCAGGCTCTTCACGGTGACGACCTTCGGCGAGAGTCACGGACCGGCGCTCGGCTGCATCGTCGATGGCTGTCCGCCGGGGCTCGCGCTCGCGGAGGCGGATATCCAACAGGATGTGGACCGGCGGCGCACCGGCACCTCGAAGTTCGTCAGCCAGCGCCGCGAGGGCGATCAGGTACGCATTCTCTCGGGGGTGTTCGAGGGGCACACCACCGGTACCCCCATCGGGCTTCTCATCGAGAACACCGATGCGCGTTCGCGCGATTACGAGAAGATCAAGGACCGCTTCCGGCCGGGGCACGCCGACTACACCTATCAACAGAAGTATGGCGTGCGCGACTACCGCGGCGGCGGACGCTCATCGGCGCGTGAGACCGTGATGCGCGTGGCGGCGGGAGCCATCGCGCGCAAGTACCTCGCGACGCGGTTGGGTGTCAGGATTTACGGCTACCTCAGTCAGGTCGGCTCGCTTCGACTCGAGGCGCGGGACCCGGCGTTCGCCTACGAGAATCCTTTCTTCTGTCCCGACCCGGCGCGGGTGGAGGAGCTCGAGGCGCTCATCTGGAAGCTGCGCTCGGAGGGGGACTCGATCGGTGCGCGGGTCACCGTCATTGCCTCGGGCGTACCGCCCGGCCTCGGCGAGCCGGTCTTCGATCGGCTGGATGCCGATATCGCCGGGGCGCTGATGGGCATCAATGCCGTCAAGGCGGTCGAGATCGGGGCCGGGGTGGCTGCGGTTGCCCAGCGGGGTAGCGAGCATCGGGACGAGCTCACGCCGCAGGGGTTCGCCAGCAATCATGCCGGCGGGGTCCTCGGCGGAATCTCCTCCGGGCAGGACATCATCGCGCACCTCACCCTGAAGCCGACCTCGAGCATCCAGGTGCCCGGCCGGACCGTGGATACCGCGGGCGAGGCGGTGGAGATCGTCACGACCGGCCGCCACGATCCGTGTGTGGGGCTCAGGGCGACCCCCATCGCCGAGGCCATGCTCGCGATAGTGCTGCTCGACCACTACCTGCGCCACCGGGCACAGAACGCCGACGTACGCTCCCAGACCCCGGATATCACCCGACGGTGATCGCCGACACAGTTTATGTCTTGCAGATACGGGAATATCGCGCCATCGACGGTGGGACTTAACTTATGGGTCATGGTCGCGAATTCGCTCATCCCGTGCTGCGGTCGCTTTGGCTTTCCGCCCAATTAAGTTATATTGCCGCCTCGATGGGATGAGACTGCCAAGATGCAGCCATCCCTTTGTTTTTATAATCTATTCCACTCAGTGATACCTCCCGGGGTGTCGTAATGGTCGCCAAACGCTCAAGCCGGGCGGTGGCGTTGCTGCTGGTCATGCCCTCAGCGGCGTTCGCTCTCGGCCTCGGAGACATCCGTCTCCTCTCGCCCCTCGATCAGCCCCTAAAGGCGCAGATCGAGCTGCTCGATGCTACGCCGGAGGCGGTGCAGAACCTGCAGGTTCAGCTCGCTTCCCGCGATACCTTCGCGCGCTACGGCCTCTCCTGGCCGCAGTTCCTCAGCGACGTGCACGTGAAAACCGTGCACACCGCCGACGGACGTGAGGTGGTGGAGCTTTCCACGGATCAGCCGATCACCGATCCGGTGCTGACCCTGCTGGTCGAGGCCAATTGGGACCGCGGCCATCTGATCCGCGAGTACACCGTACTGCTCGACCCCCCGGTTTACGTGCCGAACCAGTCGCAGGCGGCCAATAACCAGGTTGCGCCGGCTGCAACGGGGACAGCGAAGCGCGGCGGTGAGATCGAGCGCTCGCAGCCCTCTGCCAGCGAGCCCGCTGCACCAGCTTCGGACGCGACCGCCGCCGCTGCCAGCGCCGCGGCGCCCGCCGCTGCTACGGCCTCGCCAGCGCCCGCCGCCGAGGGCGGCGAGCCGCACTCGCTCATCGTGCGCCGCGGTCAGACCCTATCGGGCATCGCTGCCCGCTTGAGCGGCACTGCGGTCGCTTCCGCGCCGACCCGCGCCTGGATGGTGGCCATCTACCAGGCAAACCCTTCCGCCTTCCAGCGCAACATGAATCTGCTGCGCTCGGGTGCCGTGCTGCGTGTTCCCGAGAATTCCACGGTCGCGGCGATCTCGCCGGCGGCCGCAGCGGCCGAGATCCACCGCCAGTTCGCGGCATGGCACGGCAGCTCGCAGCAGGCTGCCAACTCCTCGAGCGGCCCGGGCAGGCTCCGGCTCGTGGCACCGCAGGGTGGCGCCGGCGCGTCGGGCTCGCCCACGACCTCGGACACGTCCGCGGGTGAAGTGAAGGCACTGCAGGCCCAGGTCCAGACTCTGCAGACGCAGCTCGCGGATGAGCATCGTGCTCTCCAACTCAAGGACGCAGAGCTAGCACAGATGCAGGCTCGGCTTGCCGCCAAGCAGGCGCCGCCGGCGGCGAGCGCGCCTCCGGCTGCCACTCCACCCCAGGCAACGGCCCGAGCCAACACTGCGCCGGCACCGGCGCCCGCGGAAGTCCCGCCGAGCCAGGCGGCAGTGCCGCCACCGGTGCCCGCGAATCCTCCGGTCCAGCATGCGCCGCCGCCGCAGGTGACGCATCACGCGCCCCCGAAGCCGGCCTCGTTCAAGCCATCGTCGGGCGGCTCGATACTCGATACACTCGCCAGCTACTGGTGGGCGATAGCGCTGTTGGTCGTAGCGCTGCTCGGCTGGATCGGATCGCGGACCTGGCGCTCGCGCCGGCAGTCGGATCTCGATGACTCGCTCGGGCGCCTCGCTGCGGCAGGTTCAACACCGTCTCCGTACACGAGGTTGGAGCCGTCGACAGACGACACAGCTCCAATACGTCCGCTTGCTGCGGACCATGACGATGCATTCGTCGTCGAGGAGTCGGGAACGCATGAGCGGCCGCGCATCGCAGCAGCAGCCGCGGCCATGTCGCCCAAGCACGTCACGACGGCCGATCAGACGATCAGCAGCGAGACCGCAGTCAATCTCGATCAGGGCGACCCGCTGGCCGAGGCCGATTTCCACATGGCCTACGGCTTGTACGACCAGGCCGCCGATCTGATCCGCATCGCCATTGGGCGGGAGCCCGAGCGGCGGGATCTGAAGCTGAAGCTCCTCGAAGTCTTCTTCGTCTGGGGCAACAAGGAGCAGTTCCTGCAGACCGCCCGCGAGCTCGCCAACACGCGTGCCGAGGCTGCGCCGGGCGAGTGGGAAAAGATCGTGATCATGGGCAAGCAGCTTGCGCCGGAGGATTCGCTGTTCGCGGCCGGCGCCGCGGTGAGCGGCGCGGCATCCGCCGGTGTCGACCTCGATCTGGCAGGCGGGCAGGCCGCGAGTCTCGATTTCGATGTCGCCCCCGGACGCACCGGGACCCATGCTCAGGGCCTCGATCTCGACATCGGCTCGGCGCTCGGTGACGGCGAGCCTGCGGTGACAGTGGAGTCGCCGGGCAACGCTACCGATCGCAACATGGCGCTCGATACTCACTTCGAGAACAACGCCACCGGCTCGACGCGGGAGATGACAGCGACGCTGCCTGGACACGATGACGACGTGCCCGTGGAGTTCACGGAAGGTCCCACCATCGAGCAGCCCGCGCTGCACACGGCAGAGCAGCCGACGATTCGGCAGAAGGTCGAGACGGCTCTGAAGCAAGGCGGCGCCGAACAGACCGCAGAGCTCGCCATAGATGATCTCGGGCTCGATCTCGGCGCTTTCGATGCGGCCGAGCAGCCCGGCGAGGCTGCCGAAGCCTCGCCCGAGGCCCCGACACTGGTCGCCGGCCTGGACGATCACTCGCGGCGGGTCATGGAGCAGGCCAATCAGCGCGAGGCCGAGCCGTCGCCGGAGCCCACCGGGACGACCAACGCCTGGCAGATCGATGAGAGTGAGCTCGAGGCAGTACTCACCCACGGCGATGGCCACGCCAACGGCCACGATTCGGCCGCCACCTCGCGGCTGGCCGCACTCGATGCGGGCGGCGTGGACTACGAGCTCGGCGCGGCGGAGCAGGAGCCCTCACACGGCACCAACGGCGCGAGCCTCGATCTCGATGTGGGCACGGCAACGGTGCCGGATACCGCCTTCACCGCGACGCAGAAGCTCTCGGCGGACGATCTCGCACTGCCGGATCTCGAGCCCGTCACCATGAGCGAGGTCGGCACCAAGCTCGATCTCGCCCGCGCCTACATGGACATGGGCGACCCCGAGGGAGCGCGCAACATTCTCGAGGAAGTCATGCACGAGGGCTCGGTCGCGCAACGGCAGGAGGCGGAGCGCCTGATGGAGTCGTTGCCAGGGTAACTAGTTTGAAGCGCTGGATCCGGGCATCCTGCCCGGCCCAGCGCGGCTTCGAGCAAGAAGCGTGGTTTTGCTCGAAGCTCCGCCACCTGCGGCGGCGCTCGTCCCTGTGCCTGGCTCTGCATGATCCAGCGTCCCGTATGATTCGCATCGCGGTCGGACTCGAGTATCAGGGAACGCGCTACGCCGGCTGGCAGAGTCAGCAGTCGGTCGAGACGGTGCAGGTGCTCGCGGAGGCAGCCCTCGGCAAGGTGGCCGCGCAGGGAGTGAGTCTCATCTGCGCGGGCAGGACGGATGCAGGGGTGCACGCGCGCGGGCAGGTCGCGCATTTCGACACCGCCGCGGCCCGCACCATGCGGGCGTGGATGCTCGGGGCCAACTCGGAGCTGCCGCGCGACATCAGCATCTCCTGGGCGCGGTCCGTGCCGGCGCACTTTCATGCGCGCTACTCGGCCGAGGCGCGCACCTACCGCTATCTCATCTTCAACCGCGCCTCGCGCTCCGGACTGCTGGCCGCGCGCGCGACCTGGATACACCGCCCGCTCGATGCGGAGCGCATGGCGCAGGCCGCCGCGGCGCTCGAGGGCGAGCATGACTTCAGCGCCTTCCGGGCGGCCGAATGTCAGGCGAAATCGCCGATCCGCCGCCTGGAGCGCCTCGCCGTCACGAGACAGGGCGACTGGCTCACGATCGAGGCCACCGGCAACGCCTTCCTGCACCACATGGTGCGCAACATCGCGGGGCTCCTCATCCGGATCGGCAAGGGTGATGCGCCGCCCTCCTGGGCAGCGGAGGTGCTCGCGAGCCGCGACCGGCGCCTGAGCGCTGCCACGGCGCCGGCGGACGGGTTGTACTTCTGGCACGTGCGATACCCCGCCGCTTTCGCCCTGCCAGACCTGTCCGAGAGCCGCCGCCACCCCGGAAACGCTATGATGATCCCTGGATTCCCATCCTAGGCGGCTCTCATGTCCTGGTTCGAGAAGATCATGCCCTCGCGCATCAAGACCGAGCGCCGCACCCGCTCGGTGCCGGAGGGCCTTTGGATCAAATGCCCTGCGTGCGATGCCGTGCTCTATCGGGCGGAGCTCGAGCGCAATCTCTACGTGTGCCCGAAGTGCAGCCACCACATGCGCATCGGCGGCCGCGAGCGCCTCGAGCGCTTCCTCGATCCGGCCTCGACCGAGGAAATCGGGGCGCGGATCACTCCTGAGGATCCGCTGAAATTCCGCGACAGCAAACGCTACAAGGACCGGCTCGCCCAGGCGCAGAAGGCGACCGGTGAGACCGATGCCCTCATCGTGCTCGCCGGCACGCTCGAGAAGCTGCCGGTGGTGGCCTGCGCCTTCGAATTCCAGTTTCTCGGCGGCTCCATGGGCTCGGTGGTCGGGGAGCGCTTCAAGCGGGGCGCCGATCATTGCATCGAGCACCGCAAGCCGCTCGTCTGCTTCACCGCGAGCGGCGGCGCCCGCATGCAGGAGGCGCTTTACTCGCTGCTGCAGATGGCCAAGACGGCAGCGGCGCTCTCGCGCCTCGCGCAGGCGCATCTGCCCTTCATCTCGGTGATGACCGATCCGACCACCGGCGGCGTCTCGGCGAGCCTCGCGATGCTCGGTGACCTGAATCTCGCCGAGCCGCGCGCTCTCATCGGCTTCGCGGGTCCGCGCGTGATCCAACAGACGGTGCGCGAGACCCTTCCCGAGGGCTTCCAGCGCAGCGAGTTCCTGCTCGATCACGGGGCGCTCGACATGATCGTCGATCGCCGCGACATGCGTGAGCGCATCGCATCGCTGCTGCGCATGCTGCTGAAGCAATCCGCGGCCGCTGCCGCCTGAGCGCTCCCCGGCCCGTGGCCCGATCGCTCGCGCAGTGGCTCGCGCTGCAGGAGGCGGCGCACCCGAAGTCGATCGATCTCGGCCTGGAGCGTGTTGCGGCAGTGGCGCGCCGCCTCCG
>Ga0070741_10002320_pt1 | contig 51885 bp, 47 predicted proteins | sample Coa_R1_4_FD_66440 | JGI IMG/M metagenome (GOLD analysis project Ga0070741, IMG submission 66440) | Surface soil microbial communities from Centralia Pennsylvania, which are recovering from an underground coalmine fire - Coalmine... | ecosystem: Environmental > Terrestrial > Soil > Unclassified ... | reverse complement strand
GCGAAGCCACCGGCGGGCGCAAGCCACATGCAGCGTGGGATCGAGCTCGCTCAACAAAAGAATTTCCAGGGCGCGATTGAAGAATTTACCAAGGCGATTCAAGCGAATCCGAAGGATGCGCGTGGCTATGCCAACCGGGGCACCGCCTATCGCCAGGCGGCCCAGGCGGCTGAGGCAGCCGGAGACGGGGGTGGGGCAGCCACAAGATATTCATCTGCTCTTGCAGACTTTTCCAAGGCCATCGAAGTCGCTCCAAAGGATGAAGTGGCCTATCGCGAGCGTGGAATGACCCAGATCATGCAAAAGCAGTTCGACGCCGCTCTACCTGATCTCGACAAAGCCATTGAATTGAAGCCCGACGACGGATACGCATACAAGTATCGGGGCTTCGTGGATATTGAGCTATCGCAATGGGACAAGGCAGTCGCGGATTTCACGACCGCAATCGAAAAACTGCCGGATGATCCACAAAATTATGATCGGCGCGCATGGGCAAACCGAAACCTGAAAAACTTCGACGCAGCGGTGGCCGACTACACTTTGTTAATCGAGAAAAATCCAAATGATGCCGAGCATCTGGTGAAGCGGGGGGCGACCTACACTTCCTTACAGCAATATGAGAAGGCCATCGCCGATTATCAGGCGGCGTTAAAGCTAAACCCAAACGACTACGACACGGTCCAGCGTTTACAATACGTGCAGGCAATGTTGGCGGCGAAAAATGCACCGCCTCCTCCTTCGGCTACTCCAACGCCGATACCCAGCCCAAGTTTGATCACGCCGCGCAATGTGGGCGTTGGCATCGTGGCACTCATTATTATTGCCGTCGTGGTGCGTTTGCTCGTCCGGGGAAAACCCGAAGAAACAAGCAGCAGAATCCGCTGAGCAGGACCTGTCGCTGCAGCGACTGCGGCTCGTCCCTAACAAGAAATTTCTTTGACACAATGATGCGCGCGGTTAGCTTGCGGACGCTTTTTGCTGGAACGAGGCGGTCCCATGGTCGTTCAAATTGCAAATTTGACGCGGCTTTGGGACTTTTGAATCTCTGGCGGAGGGCGAAACCGGTTTGCCTCTCGGGTTGCCGTGGAGGCGCGGGGTTGGCGAAGAGCAGCCCATGTAGCTCAGTTGGTAGAGCACGTCCTTGGTAAGGACGAGGTCACCGGTTCAATCCCGGTCATGGGCTCCAGGATAAAGCCATGACCGGCAGCAGATAATGAAGAAAAAAAAGACAGTTTAGTTAATTAGGAGAATTGAAATGGCTAAGGAAGCATTTAAACGCGACAAGCCGCACGTGAACGTCGGCACCATCGGTCACGTTGACCATGGCAAGACCACCCTGACAGCGGCCATTACGATGGTGCTCAGCAAAAAGGGCATGGCTGAAGTGCGTGCGTACGAATCAATCGATAACGCTCCCGAGGAAAAGGAACGCGGTATCACCATTAATACTGCGCACGTGGAATACTCGAGCGATAAACGCCATTATGCCCACGTCGACTGCCCGGGGCACGCCGACTACGTCAAGAACATGATCACCGGCGCCGCGCAAATGGACGGTGCAATTTTGGTTGTCTCCGCCGCTGACGGACCGATGCCGCAAACGCGCGAACATATCCTGCTGGCGCGACAAGTCGGTGTGCCGTCGATTGTCGTTTTCCTTAACAAGACCGACATGGTCGATGATCCCGAACTGCTCGATCTCGTCGAGATGGAGGTGCGCGATCTGTTGACGCAATATGAATTTCCAGGCGACAAAATCCCGATCGTTAAAGGGAGCGCGCTGAAAGCGCTCAACGGCGACGCGGAAGCTGAGAAACAGGTTCTCGCGCTCGTCGAAGCCATTGACGATTACATCCCGGTCCCCGAGCGGCCGGTCGATCAGCCGTTTCTGATGCCGATCGAGGACGTGTTCAACATTGAAGGGCGCGGCACCGTTGCGACGGGTCGTGTCGAGCGTGGTGTTCTCAAGAAAATGGGGGAAGTCGAGCTGGTCGGCATTCGTCCTACAGCGAAAACAGTTGCCACCGACATTGAAATGTTCCGCAAACTTCTCGACGAAGCGCGTGCAGGCGATAACGTCGGTGTTCTGTTGCGCGGCTTGAAAAAGGAAGAAGTGGAGCGTGGCCAGGTCATTGCAAAGCCGGGCTCGATTACGCCGCATAAAAAGTTTAAGGCGGAAGTCTATGTGCTGAGCAAAGAGGAAGGCGGGCGTCACACTCCGTTCTTCACCAATTACCGGCCACAGTTTTACTTCCGCACCACCGACGTAACTGGCACAGTCAAGCTGCCCGAAGGGGTGGAAATGGTCATGCCTGGCGATAACATCTCAATCGAAGTTGAGTTGATCACGCCAATCGCGATGGAAAAAACGATTCGCTTCGCCATTCGTGAAGGTGGCAAAACCGTTGGCGCCGGTCGCGTGAGTGATATCCTGGATTAAAACTCCTCCTCTGATTCTGCTCGCTTGTGGGATGTGGAAGGAAGAGGAGGTTAAAAGGGAGCGGAGGAGGAAAAGTAAACTTACGCCAGTAGCTCAATTGGTAGAGTAGCGGTCTCCAAAACCGTCGGTTGGGGGTTCGAGTCCCTCCTGGCGTGGTTGTGAAGATTTGCAAACGCCGAATGCCCAACCTCGAACACTGAACTTCGAACCCGGACAAAGAGAATTGGGCGTTGGACGTTGGAGGTTGGATGTTGGACGTTTGCTTTAAGAGTTAGATGATCACCAAAATCAAAAACTTCTTCAGCGAAGTTAAGGTCGAACTGCAGAAATGTTCCTGGCCGTGGGATCTGAAAGAGAAGGGATTCCGCCGATACAAGGAACTGAGTGACTCGACCGTGGTGGTGCTTATCGCGATGTTATTGCTCGGTGGATACGTTGCCCTTTTCGATCTGGTTCTGGTGAACGTTGTCCATTTTTTCACCCGGTTGCACTGATTTATGGCACAGACACTTGCAGGCAAAGATCAATGGTACGTCGTGCACGTGCTTTCCGGCCAGGAAAATAAGGTGCGCGAGAACATCTTGAAGCGCGTCAAGACAGAGGAAATGGGCGATCTGATTTATGAGGTGCTAGTCCCGACCGAGCGCGTGTCGGAAATCAAGAAAGGGAAGAAAAGCGAGACCACGCGGAAATTTTTTCCCGGCTATTTGATCGTTAACATGCATTTGCTCGACGAAAACAATCAGCTGGTCGGGCGCACCTGGTATTTCGTCCGGGACACCCCGGGCGTCATCGGCTTCGCCGGCACAAAGGACAAACCCATTCCGATGCGGCAGTCGGAGGTGGACAGCATGCTCGCGCAAATGAAAGAGCGCGAAGAAAAGGTGAAACCCAAGGTGAGCTTTGAGGTTGGCGAATCCGTGAAGGTCGCCGATGGTCCGTTCCAAAACCAGACCGGCATTGTCGAGGAAATCGATCCGGAGCGTGGGAAACTTCGCGTCTCCGTCACCATTTTCGGTCGCGCTACTCCTGTGGAACTTGAATACTGGCAGGTCGAGCGCGGCTAGTTCTCCGCTTCAACGTTTCAACCCTTCAACGCTATAACGAACCACAATGGCAAAAGAAAAAGTAGCTGAAATCAAACTCCAGATTCCCGCGGGACAAGCGAATCCAGCTCCGCCGGTTGGAACTGCGCTTGGTCCACGCGGCGTCAATATCATGGCGTTCTGCAAAGAATTTAACGCGGCGACCCAGAAGCAAGCCGGGGACATTCTCCCGGTCGTCATCACTGTTTACAAAGACAAATCATTTACCTTCATCACGAAGAGTCCGCCCGCCGCGATTCTCTTGAAGAAAGCGGCCAACATCGCCGCCGGTTCCAAAGAGCCTAACAAAACGAAAGTCGGCAAGGTCACGCGCAAACAAGTTGCGGATATCGTGAACACGAAGCGCAAAGACCTTAACGCGCGCAACGACGAAGCCGCTTTTCGCATCATCGCAGGCACCGCCCGTCAAATGGGGTTGGAGATCGTCGATTAAGATTGTAAGGCTCGCTAGCAGCCTATCTTCCGCCCAAATACTCCCATTCCTGCAATGCAATTGGCACGTTACCGTTTTTCCAGACGAAATCGTGGAACGCGCGGAGATTGAATTTGTCGCCCTCCTGCATGCGAGCCTCAGCTAAGAATTTCATGATCTGGAGCTTGCCGATCTGATAGGTGATGGCTTGGCCGGGACCAGTGGAGAAAGCAATCGCTTCCTGGCGCGCGGTATTCTCATCCATCGGGACTTTCTCCTGTAGATATTTCGCAGCTTGTTCGAGTGTGAATTCACCGAGCGCAAGTTTTACGTCCACTTCTACGCGCAAGGCGCGAAGCCGCATGAAATTATAGATGATCTCGCGTGTGTGGGGGCTGTCATCGAACAACCCGGCCTGCAACATCATCTCTTCGGCGTAAAAGCCGATTCCTTCGTTCGCGCCGGAGTCGTAATAGTGACGGCGGATGGGATCCTCATTTTTCCAGGAGAGGCAAAGCTGAAAATAATGGCCTGGAATTCCTTCATGAACTGTGATTGGCCGCGGATCTTCTGCCGTGGCGCGCAAGAAGTAAGCGAGATTGCCTGAAGGTTCGGTCACGTAACGAATACAATTCTCATTCAAACGCGACGGCGATGTGAAGTCGTCCATCTCGCTGAAGCCTTGGACTGCGCGCAGATATTCTGGCATCGGCCGCAAAGTGTAATGCTGAAGCCAACTTGGGACGGTAAGGATGTCGCGCTCTTGGAGAAACTTTCGGATCTGCAATTCTTTTTCCGCTGCTTCTTTAATCCAGTTGTCGATGTTGTCCGCAGTCTTAAGCGGTGGCACATCCTTGTTGCGATTTTTCTCAAACGCCTCGAATGCCACCGCGCGGTTCCATTCCTGTCGCCCCATTGCGAGAAGGTCTTCAGGTGAGTACGGCATCATCGCGACATTCTTGAGAAAGAAAACGTATGCGTCGCGCCCAAGCGCGGTCTCATTCGGTAGCGAGGGCAACGTTGCTCGAAGCTTTTCGCGAAAATGTTCGAGCGCGTCCGCCGCGCGATCCGTTGCGTTGTTCAGTTCCTTTTCTTTAAGAGTTGTGGATTTTACCAATGCTGTTGCCATTTCACGCAGACGCGGCCGAATGTTTTCAAGCGCTTGAATCGCGACAGTGGCAAATGGCGCTGGCGGCTTATCAAGATTCTCAGTGCCTTGCTGCAGGATCGACGGAATGTTTTGGATGCGCGCTAGAATTTCCCGGCTGCGCTCGACGTTGTACGGTCCGGGTACGGTGAGTGCTTCGACTAATGCCGTAAGCGTTTGCGCGATATAGAAATTGGGATCGCGTTTCCAGCGTGGATTAATATCCAGTTCCCAGCGCACCCGCGCCAAGGCCGAACCGATCACGCGATAGTCGACCTGCTGTGGGATTGGCCAGGTGGTTGAATCCAGTTTTTTCCAGCGACCTTCGAACTCTGCGAGATCTCTTCGTTGTTTATCGATGCTCGCTCGCGACCAATCGCGGGTCCCGTCGGGTCGCTCCATGCGATTAACGTCATCGCCGGTAAACGGCGCGTATCTCGCACGCCACGCCCAGAAGTCGCTTGCCAGTCTGTCCAACGATTGTTTTTCGGCCGAAGCATTGCCTGACAACAGCGCAACAAGAATGACGGCCGTCCAACTTTTTTTCATTTAGGAATCAATCTGCGCCTCGACGGAGCGTGATTACATGAGGATCGTTGTCAGGCCGATACATCGACGCACCGTAACAGAGCGCAGCGGATTTTTCGTGCGCATAACGAATTTTGGTCAACTTTTCGTCCCAGTGTTCCATGTAGGAGCAGTTCGCGGTTTTCTTACTGCCAGGGATGGGCACATAGCGATTCTCTGTAAATGTGAGGAAATCTGCTTCGCCGGGCAGCGGGATCGGAACAGCCCAGTTTGGTGACAGCCTAACGAGTCGAGGCCCGGTGAGATCGAGCGCAAAAACCGTATCGCCGTCCGTGCTGTTCAAATGTAAGTCAAAAAATGTCAGGCGCAGCGGCCCATCGAACAGAAAATGCTGATTCGTGTCCTGGCTCTCGTGCAGCAACCCGAAGACGCCGTAGAACCCAGGAACTTTGTCGAACTCAGTTTCAGTTCCATTTCTCAAATCGCGAAGCACGTAATGTTTTCCATGACCCGGCCCGTCGATCTGATCTTCTTCACTGTTGGGATCTTCACGCAAAACCAATTCGACAGAACGATCGGGCGATTTATAAGCGGGGACTGGCGTGGCAGTGGGAGATGCAGACGCCTCAGGTGAAGCTGAAGCGCTGGGAGATGGCGATTCCTCGGGCTCGACGTTTGTGAAATACGGCGAGCTTTTCGCGGCGACATACCAATCCGGCGCCCTCTCTAATTTTTTCAATGCTTTACCCGGGGGATCGACGCTCCAAAATTCGCGAGCGTTATTGGGTTTTTCTCGCGTAAAGACAATCAGGCTGCCGTCGGGCGCAAAAATCGGAGCGGAGTCCTGTCCAGAGTTATCATTCGTTAATTGGCGGAGCAGTTTTCCGTCCTGGCGATACAGATAGAGATGGGAATGGCTCGTTCCCTCCGCCTGTAGATAACGAATTGCGACTACGATTTCCGGGGCGCCTCGCGCTGGCACCCCAGGGAGCAAAGACATTCCCGCGAGAATCAAAATTCTAAGAGCGCAGCGCATCATCTCAGCGGAAGTTGGATGGTGCTGGGGTGTGTTGCGTCGTGATAAACCTGTACGTGGCAGGTGCGGGCGTCCTTCGCCGTTTCTTCCGCGACGACTCCGCCCGAACAATAGTTCTTCTGCCAATGAATGGAATTGGGCGACGAAACGACCAAACGAAGACGGCTGCCCTTCATCAGTCGACGCGCCACAAACAAGCCCGGGTTGAGGTCGCAGCGCACGATTTCGCCCGGTTTCACCAGTTTCGCTTCGCGCAGCGAGTTGCGATAACGCAAGCGCCGGGTGTCGCTCCAAAGCACGATGCTGGTGCCATCGGGTTGGATTTCGTACAGGTAAGCTGAGAGATCGACATCAGGCGTATCGATTGATAACCATAACGTTGCGGCTGGGCAGCCGATGAGTGGCGTTTCCTTGGGCAGCCGCCCGGTGTGGTACACCAAGCCATCCTTGCCGATGCTCAACGGATATGTTTGATCGAGGCCTGCCGTTTTTTCTTTTGGGTCGAGTCCATCGACTGTTTCGCCGCGCGTGGTATCCAGGGGATCGTAAACGAATGTGTCCGAACCATCGGTGGGCTGCTTTTCCGCCAGTGAGCCGGAGCGGAACACGCCATTTGCATCACCATTTTTGGAATCGAGGTAAAAAATCTTCGGACTCGCGACTAGTGTTTCCAGATTGTCGGCGTATTTCCATTCGCCGTTGGCGCCGCTGTTGCCGGGCGCGAGCAAGTAGTAAGCGATCTGATTCTTGAGAAATTCCGGCTTCGGTCCGTTTTTCATTGTCCAGTCATACCATTGCCGATGGAGATCATTAAGATCGATAACGGACGCGGGTCCGAACTTTACGCCAGCGACTTCAGCCGTCGGCGTACGCGTGCCTGCGTGGTCCCATGGACCAATGATCAGAAAATGTTTTGCACGCGCTTCCGGCGAGGCATTTGCGAGATGATCCCGGTAATAGGAGAGGGCGCCCAGTTCATCTCCATCATATTGGGCGGTGATTGTTAAGATAGGCAGCATAATCTTCTGGAACTGTTCGCGCGTCGGCACCATGGCGTCGTAGTACGCATCGAGTGTGGGATGTTTGACAATGCGTTGAAAATTCACGGACGGATTTCCGACAAACGAGTCCAGTGATTTAAAAGGGATATGTTTCTTATAGGCATCGAGAAACTTGGCTCGCCAGAATTTTTGATCAGCGAAGAGATTGTCCTGTCCAGTGCGGCCACTCGTGAAAGTGAACCATTGCATGTCATAGGTGAGACCGACGTTTTCGGTGGACGGATAATCGAGACCGGGATGAGCCGCTGCAGCGGGAACAATTGTCGCCAGGTGCGGTGGGAATTCTTTCGCCGTTGCCCATTGATCAAACCCCGCGTACGAACCGCCCCACATCGCAACTTTGCCGTCGCAATACGGTTGTTTTGCGAACCACTCGACCAGGTCGTGTCCATCCCGTGGATCATTTACAAACGGCTCGAATTCGCCGGCGGAATTTCCGCGACCACGAACGTCGACAAGCAAGAATGCATAGCCATGCAATGCGAAGTACGCTCCACGCGCGTGGTAACTATCAGAGATGTACGGCGTCAGCGTGAAGATCACTGGCGTCTTTGGTGACGATCCATCCGGAGTTCTCGGCAAATATAGCGTCGCGTTCAGCTCGACCTTGTCGCGCATTGGAATCTTTACGCCCCAGCGGAGATCGTAATCGGCCAATGGTTCCGATGGCGATGGTGTGCCAGTGGGAGTCTGCGCAACCACGATTGTGGCGAATACCGAGCAATGCGTGGCAGCTAAGATCGACCAACTCGAAATAATTCGGGATCGTAAAAAGTCTTGGAATTTCATCACCCCGCGATTCAAGCGAGGAAAGTGCGGGACACAAGAAACTTGAATTGAAGATTTTCGGTCATCATTTGTCAGGCGTTGGCCGGAAGCGAGCGAGGAGGGAGTCTAAGCCAGGCGTCTGCCCTACAAGCCCGGGCGTGGTCCTGATTTGCAGGAAAGCGAGTTTGCGAGACGATAGGCAATGGCGCGCGGCCTTTCGAAGAACAAGCAAAATCTCAGCGGTACGAGTCAGGAGAGCGCGGCCACCTCTGAGGCTGGGCCGAAGTCCGCTCAACCGACGAGTTCTCGAATAACCTCTCGGGTTTCAGTCGAGCTACTCTGTGCGGGCAGCGTATTTCTTGTCGCACTCATTCTTTATAGCTGGACGCTTGCGCCCACGGTTACTCTGACTGACAGCGGAGAGTTAATCGTAGTCGCTCGCAGCCTTGGGATCGCGCATCCACCGGGCGTTCCGTTGTGGATCATTCTCGCCCATCTCGCCTCGCTTGTGCCTTTTGGAAACGTTGCAGTGCGGATTAATTTTTCGTCCGCGCTTTTTGCCGCGCTTGCTTGTGCGATGCTCACGCTTGCGGTGGCAGAACTAACGACTACCGCGTCATATCTCGCCAGGTCAAAGCGACGAACGAGAGCCGGGCAGCGGAGCAAAACAGCTGAAGAACCGCGGTTTGCGCGCCTGTTGTTGGCTGCGCCCGCACTGGGCGCGGGTTTGCTCATGGCGTTTTCCCGTACGCTGTGGTCGTATGCGACGATTACCGAGGTCTATGCTCTGAATACGCTGCTTATCCTCGTTATCTTCTTTCTAATGCTTCGATGGCGGCGACGAATCGTGGAAGACAGGACGCATTTCTCGACGGTGTCGAACACAGGCCAAGTCGCTGCGCCCATCGAGAGGCACGACGCTGTCCTTTATGCGGCTGCGCTGGTATTCGGGCTGGCGCTAGGCGTTCATCACGTTACCGTGGCGCTCACCCTTCCGGCCATCGCAGTCATTGTTTTTCGAACTCAAGGCGTAAGGTTCTTCACCGGCAGACGTCTCGTTTATGCCGCATTGATTTCAATCGGCGCACTCGTCGCCGTCTATGCCTACTTGCCGTTCGCGGCGTCGCGTTCGCCTGTCATTAACTGGGGACATCCGCGTTCACTGCAGGAAATATGGTGGCATATCACGGGCCGGCAGTATCAGGTCTATTTCTCCTTCAAGCCGGAGATAATGGGCGCACAGTTTGCTGAATTCTGCAGAATGGCACTCCGCGAGTTCGGCTTTCCGTGGCTTCCGTTGTCGCTGGTTCTGGCCTTCGCGGGCTTCGTTGACGCTTTCAAGCGGGACCGTACGACTTTTTGGTTTCTCCTGACCATCATCATCGCTGATTTGGCTTATGCCCTCAGCTACGAAATTGCGGAGGATAAAGATGCGTATTATCTGCCCACATTTATATCGATCGCGATTGCCGCTGGTTTTGGCATTCGATGGACGATTCGACGGGTCCTTTCCAAGCCCGCGCCAGTCGGGAAGCTCTCTGGAGCAGTTGCAACCGTCGTTTTGCTTGTCTGCGCGATTCCTCTCGGTGCGAACTGGCCTTTTAATAATCGCAGGCAATACTTCATCGCGCATGATTACGTGGAAAATCTGTTGAGCACGGTCGCGCCTAACGGCCTGCTGCTCACGCTCGACTGGCAGGTTGTCTCCCCCATGTTCTATGCGCAGGAGGTAGAACAATTCCGGCGTGACGTAAAAGTGGTGGACATCAATCTTTTGCGCCGGTCGTGGTATTTCGATTATTTGAAACACGCTTATCCCGGCTTGATCGAGCGGTCGCGCGAGAAGATCGACGGTTTTGTTGATAATCTCAAAGAATGGGAGCGCGATCCCGGAGCTTTTGCCGGGAGCCCCGCGCTCACTGAAAGAATCAGCGCAGCATTTTTAGAGATGATTCAAGCAATGGTGACGAACGAAAGCAAGGTTGCGCCGGTTTACATGACGAATGATTTGCTTTCCTCCGACTCAGTGAACGGCGAGTTGACCAGATGGCTTAATCAAAAATATCAACTGGTCCCGCAAGGGCTTGTGTTCAATCTCGCCGACGGTCAGGGCTTTCATGATTCGCCTGATGTACATCTGCAAATCCGCGGCCTTGCCGACGGGACACTGCGATTCGCCAAAACCGATCCAGTAAACGTTAAAGTCATACCGGTCTACACAAACATGCTGATTAATCGCGGGCGATATCTGGCTTTATATGGTCAACACGAGCGCGCCATTACTGCTTTCGAACAGGCGCTTCTGCTCAATCCGGATTCCGCGTTGGCGCGGCAGGGGCTCGCTGAGAGCACGGCAAAAGTGCGGAGACCGTAGCGTAGGGTTCTTTTCATTATTCGCTGAATCTTCGATCGTCATTCGGACTTCCTGATTTTTCCCGGCGTAGTCTTGCTTTGTTCGCGCGAACCTTTTATATGCGCGGAGAATGAATGTCCTGGTTTGTGAGCGATGGTCGCGCCTTGTTCTGGCAATCGTGGCCTTCGCCATCGGAGCGATTCCAATCCGGGCCGCTGACAATGTCATCGCGCTGAAAGCCGAGCGCATGTTCGATGGGAAATCGAAATCGCTCATTCCAAATGGCGTCGTTATCGTTCAAGGCGACAAGATTGTCGATGTTGGCAGCAACCTGGCCATTCCAAGCGACGCGCAGGTGATCAATCTCGGCGACGCGACACTCACGCCAGGATTCATGGATGCCCACACGCATTTAACCCTGGATTACTCCGGCGACTACAATGTGCGCCGATTGAACGAGCTTGACCTCAACGTCTCGGAGCAGGCAATCATCGCCACGGCGCATGCTCGCGCCACTGTCGAAGCAGGATTCACGACCGTCAGGGATCTTGGAAGCCGCTTTGTGGGCAGCCGCGAGTTCGTCGACGTAGCCTTGCGTAATTCGATTAACAAAGGAGTGGTCGTTGGCCCGCGCATGTTGGTTGCGACCAAGGGAATCGGCGCTACTGGCGGTCATTTTGATCCGACCAGCGGATTTCGTGATTTCCTTTTCGGGCGTGAGCCGGATTACACCGATGGAATTATCGACAGTCCGGACGACGCGCGAAAAGCAGTGCGGTTCGAAGTCAAAAATGGCGCCGACGTGATTAAGGCTGCCGTTTCGGGCGGGGTGCTTTCTTTAGCAGACGAGGTGGACACCCCACAATTGACGCCCGCCGAAATGGTGGCGCTTGTGGATGAATCTCATCGTCTGCGCAAAAAGGTGGCAGTGCATTGCCATGGCGATCAAGCTGCGCGGGAAGCGATTGAAGCTGGCGTTGATTCCATTGAACACGGTTCGTTTATAAAACTCGAAACGCTTACCCGGATGAAAAACAAAGGCGTTTTCCTGACGCCAACACTCATGGCCACCGAATGGATCATGAGCAAGCTGGGGAATTATCCGCCAGCATTACAGGCCAAAGCGAAAGCAGCAGCGGCCGCGCGCTCGGACATGTTTCGCAACGCAGTAAAATTAGGAGTTAAGATATCTTTTGGGACCGATGCCGCCGTCTTTCCACATGGTCAAAACGCACGCGAGTTTAAGGTAATGGTTGATCTCGGGATGTCGCCAGTCGAGGCGCTGAGATCTGCGACTGCCAGTGATGCGGAGCTTCTTGGCATCGCGCAAAAAACTGGCACGCTCGAAAAAGGAAAACTCGCCGATATCATTGCGATGCCCGGCGACCCGACTGGCGATATCACGGCAACCGAGCGGGTTTTCTTTGTCATGAAAGAGGGGAAAATTATCAGGAATGGATCGCCGACTGTCCCTTCCGGCGCCAAAGGGACAGACAACGAAGATGTTAAGGCCGCAGCGAATTAACGTTTCCGCACTGCAACGAAAAGGAAGTTAGTTTTGACAAGGGAAGGAACGCCGCTAAGCTTCCAATCCGCCGCCGGATTGGGCGGCCTGAAATTTTAGGCAGGAGACCCGTTTTTCTCTCAAGATACCGGGTCGGTAGAACTGCAACACGAAGATGCAAAGAAATCGAAGCAAACGTTATCGGGCAGCCGCGCAACAATTAGATCGCGCAAAGTCTTACAGTCTCCCCGAGGCCGTCTCGACGCTGAAAAAATTTCCGCCAACCAAGTTTGATCAGACAGTCACGGTCTCATTTCGGCTTGGGGTCGATCCAAAGCAATCCGATCAGATGGTTCGCGGAACCTGTCCCCTTCCGCATGGCAGCGGCAAGCAGGTCCGTGTACTGGTTTTTGCCGAGGGGGCGGCGGCACAGGCAGCCAGGGAAGCGGACGCAGAGTTTGTTGGGATGAAGGATCTAATCCAGAAGTGTCAGGAAGGTTTTCAGGATTTTGATGTCGCCATCGCAACACCGGCAGCGATGGCAGAGGTGCGAAAATTGGGGAAGATACTTGGACCGCGGGGACTGATGCCGAATCCGCGAACTGGAACGGTCACAGACGACACGGCTAAGGCCGTGGCGGAAGTCAAAGCGGGTCGCGTGGAGTTTAAGCTGGATAAGAACGGCAACGTGGCCGTGCCGGTTGGAAAATTTTCGTTTGAGGAAAATGCGCTTGTGGAAAATGGAAATGCAGTAATCGAGGCAGTTGTTCGAGCTCGCCCCGCCAGCGCGAAGGGACGATACCTTGAAGGCGTGACAATCAGTGCGACCATGTCCCCCGGAGTTCGCGTGGATCCAGCACCGTATTTGAATGTGTAGTGAGAGGTTCAATGTCGAAATAAAATGAGACCAGAAAAAACCAACATCGTTTCCGATCTCTCCGAGAGGTTGAAACGCTCTCCTTTTGTGCTGGTAACCGATTACCAGCGCATGAAGGTCGCCGATTTTAGTGAGTTACGGAACCGGTTGGCGCCAATCGGGGCAGAAGTACACGTCGTGAAGAATAATTTCCTGAAACGAGCGATGACCGATTCGGGTTTTCCTGATGCGGGCGATATGCTGACCGGTCAGACAGCCGTTGTTACAGGTGAGAACGAGGTCGCGCCGGTGGCTAAGATTTTTAAGAAGTTTGCGACTGAATTCAAAATCGCGACACTGAAGATTGGCTTTGTTGATCGGGCCATCCTTTCCAGCGCGGAATTGGAACAACTGGCGGAGCTGCCGGCGCGCGAAGTTTTGCAGGCGCAATTGCTGGGACTACTTTTGTCTCCCGCGACGCGCTTCGTGCGCTTGCTGAACGAACCAGGCTCCGCGTTCGCCCGGTTGTTGAACGCGAAGGCGGAAAAGGAGGGCGTGCCCGCGCAAGCGACGGCGTAAAAAGAGTTTTTCGGCTCGCAACGGCGGGTCGGGAAGTAAAAGGAAACTGTCCGGGCCAATGGCTATTGACCTTAATTTTCCGAAAGCTTTCGGAAGCGGCAATTGGAGGAAATAAAAATGGCAGACACAGATAAATTGGTAGAGCAACTGAGCAACCTGTCGGTGCTGGAGATTGCGGGGTTGGTCAAGCAACTGGAAGAAAAGTGGGGGGTAAGCGCAGCCGCCCCGGTGGCAGTAGCGGCAGGTCCAGCCGCAGGCGGCGCAGCTGGTGGAGCAGCAGCTCCGGCAGCGGAAGAGAAAACTACTTTTGACGTGGTCTTGAAAGAGATGGGCGCGAATAAGATTGCTGTGATCAAGGAGGTTCGCGGCGCGGTGCCCGGACTTGGCCTCGCTGAAGCCAAGGCGCTTGTGGAAGGTGCCCCCAAGACAATCAAGGAAGGCGTGACAAAGGAGGAGGCGGACGAGATCAAGAAGAAGATCGAGGCCGCAGGCGCAAAGGTCGAAATCAAATAACACGACCAGGCAGCGGTTCGGGGTTGTTTGTCGTCATTCACAATTTAATGGCGGCTGCGTAAGGACCGCTCGCGGCACATTTTCCTTGCGCAGCAGAAATTTTAGGTTACTGTTCCTTTCTGTTAGAAGCAGGCAGGCAGAAGTTATTTTTAACCCGGCGCTCAACGGCAAATCACAAAAACGGCAGCAAAATGGTGGCCAATTTGACAAGCCATCATTTTGGACGCATTTTTGTGTCCTTCGCTCGTTGCTGAGCCCCTAAAATCTTGCCCGTTTCGTCCACGAGTGGTTGCGTGGACGTCGCGAGGCTAACTCTTGGCTAGTAATTTATGTCGGAACGTATTTACTTTGGAAGCATCAGGGAAGGGATCGAACCGCCCAATCTAATTGAGGTTCAGGCAAACTCGTACGTTGATTTCCTTCAGAAGGATGTCCCTTTTTCAAAGCGGAAAAATCAGGGACTCCAGGCTGTTTTCAAAGAAGTCTTCCCAATCGAGAGCTACGACGAAAAAGCAGTCCTCGATTTCAGCCACTATGAAATAGGGGAGCCCAAATTGAGCGCGCTGGAAGCGCAGCGGGAAGGACAGACTTACAGCGCGCCGTTGCATGTGACGTTCCAATTGCGCGAAGAAAAAGGGACGAAAGAAGAGAAAGTCTATATGGGCGAAATCCCGCTGATGACGCCGCAGGGGACCTTCGTTATCAACGGTGCAGAGCGCGTGGTGGTAAGCCAGTTGCATCGCTCTCCGGGGATAGCCTTTGAATCTACCGTCCACGTAAACGGCAAGGTGCTCTACAGTTTTCGAATCATTCCTGATCGGGGCTCATGGATTGAGGTCCAATTTGATACGGCGGACCTCCTTTACATTTATCTCGACAGACGCAAGCGACGCCGGAAGTTTCTTGCCACCACATTCCTGCGAGCCCTCGGCTACGGATCTGACGAAGACGTCATCAAACTCTTTTATAATATCGAGACGCTGAAATTGAGCGAGAAACTCGACGAAGAGAAGCTCGCTACCAAAGTGCTGACTGCGGAAATCCGCGACGGCGATGTGACGGTGGCACGCGCGTTCGAACCGCTCACTTTGGCGACGATCCGCCAGATCATGGCGCTTAAGATTCACGAGGTGAAAGTGATCGATATCTCTAACGATGACACTGTCGTGAAAGCGCTTCGAAAAGATCCGGCGCACGATCAGGACGAAGCGCTCAAGGACATTTACCGGCGTCTTCGCCCTGGCGATCCGCCGACCGTGGCGAATGCCCGCGCTTTGCTGAAAAGGCTTTTCTTTGATCCAAAGAAATACGACCTCGGGCGGGTCGGTCGATACAAGATCAATCAAAAACTCGGGATCAACGTTGATTCTACCGAGCGTATTCTAACCGACAAAGATTTTATCGCTGCGATCAAATACCTGATCAATCTGCGACTGGGCGAGGGGACTCTCGACGACATCGATCATTTGGGAAGTCGTCGTGTGCGCACCGTCGGTGAATTACTGGCGAACCAGTGCCGTGTCGGTCTTGCGCGCACGGAGCGTCTGGTCAAGGAACGCATGACCCTGTTCGACATCAATGTCGACGGCATGACTCCGCAAAAGCTCATCAATCCAAAGGCGCTCAGTGCGGTCATTCGCGATTTCTTTGGGCGGTCGCAGCTTTCGCAGTTCATGGACCAAACGAATCCGCTCGCAGAGTTAACGCATAAAAGGCGTTTGTCGGCTCTTGGGCCAGGGGGGCTCAGCCGGGAGCGCGCGGGGTTCGAGGTGCGCGATGTTCATCCGTCCCATTACGGGCGCATTTGTCCCATCGAGACACCGGAAGGTCCAAACATCGGCCTGATTAGCTCGATGAGCACTTTCGCGCGGATCAACGAGTTCGGTTTCATCGAGACCCCGTATCGCAAAGTGGAAAAGGGCCGCGTTACGGATCAGATCGAATATCTTACTGCAGATCGCGAAGAGAATTTTCTCGTTGCGCAAGCCAATGCGCCTGTAGACGGACGCGGACATTTCACCGGCGAAAAAGTATCTGTCCGTTATCGTGGCGACTTTCTCGAGGTCGATCCTGCCAAGGTGAATTACATGGACGTCTCGCCGAAACAGCTTGTATCGGTGGCGGCGGGCCTCATCCCGTTCCTTGAACACGACGACGCGAACCGGGCGCTGATGGGCTCCAACATGCAACGCCAGGGCGTCCCTTTGGTGGTTTCCGAGTCACCTTTCGTGGGCACGGGTTTGGAGGAGAAAGTGGCGCGAGATTCTCACGCGGTTGTTCTGGCGGCCGAGAGCGGCAAGGTGGCTTCGGTTATGGCAGATCAAATCGTCGTCACGAAAGATGGTCATCTCCCTGAGAGCAAGAAGAAGCTCAAGACCGATCCGGCCGCTGGGATTCACGTTTATGAGCTCCGCAAATTTATGCGGTCCAATGCCGGCACGTGTGTGAACCAGAAGCCGATTGTGCGCAAAGGTCAGCACGTGAAACGTGGTCAAGTCATCGCCGATGGTCCAAACACCGATCACGGCGAGCTGGCTCTGGGCCGCAATGTGCTCGTCGCGTTCATGCCTTGGAATGGCTACAACTTCGAAGATGCCATCATGATCTCGGAGAAGGTGGTGAAGGAAGATATCTATACCTCCATCCACATCGATGAATTTGAGATCGGTGCGCGCGATACCAAGCTCGGACCGGAAGAAATTACGCGCGATATTCCCAACGTCAGCGAAGAGGCTCTGCGCAACCTGGGACCCGATGGAGTTGTGCGGGTCGGCGCGGAAGTTAAGCCGGGCGACATTTTGGTTGGGAAGATTACACCGAAGAGTGAAACCGAATTAGCGCCGGAAGAACGCCTGCTGCGTGCAATTTTTGGCGAGAAGGCGGCCGACGTGAAGGACACGTCGCTTACCGTTCCCTCGGGAACCTACGGAATTGTGATGGACGTAAAAGTCTCGTCGCGCCGGGAAGTTTCACGTGAAAAACTCACACCGGCGGAAACCAGACGACAGCTCAAGACTATCGGCGAAGAACACAAGCGGAAGAAAGAGACCCTGATCGAGCAATTGACGGATTCGCTTTCCAACGTCCTCCTCGGCGAAAAAGTTCCTCTCGATGTCGTAAACGCCAAGAACGGCGAGATCATTATTCCGGCTAATCGCAAGATCACCAAAACACTCTTGCGAAAGTTGGCGACGGCGCATGATCACATCGAGATCGATCCGAGTCCCATCCGCAACAAGATCCGCGAAATCATTGGCGCGTATGAGCACAAGTTCGCAGAGCTCGAGCTGGAACGCGATCGCGCCATGGACCGCGTGGAAAGCGGCGACGATATCGACCCGGGAATCATCAAGCAGGTCAAGGTTTATATCGCGAGTAAACGCAAACTGAGTGTCGGTGACAAGATGGCCGGGCGCCACGGAAATAAAGGGGTTGTAGCCCGCATCGTGCCTGAAGAAGACATGCCTTTCCTGGCGGACGGCACGCCGGTTGAAATTGTGCTTAACCCGTTGGGTGTGCCCAGTCGTATGAACGTAGGACAAGTTCTGGAAACCCACTTGGGCGTTGCCGCGAAGGCACTCGGATTCAAGGTGGCGACCCCAGTGTTCGACGGAATTAAGGAAAAACAGATCCGCGAATATCTGCATGACGCCCGAAAGAAAGATGGATTCACCTGGGTACAGGAAAGCGGCAAGGCAAAGCTTTTCGACGGACGCACCGGCGATGCTTTCGATCAGGAAGTGGTAGTTGGCTACATCTATATGATGAAGCTTGGTCACCTGGTGGCGGACAAAATTCACGCTCGTGCGGTCGGCCCCTACTCGCTCGTTACTCAGCAGCCACTCGGCGGTAAGGCACAATACGGTGGCCAGCGTTTTGGTGAAATGGAGGTCTGGGCGCTGGAAGCTTATGGAGCCGCTTACACTTTGCAGGAGCTGCTCACCGTTAAATCCGATGACGTGCAGGGGCGAACCCGGATTTATGAGTCGATCGTTAAAGGCGATAACTCGCTTGAAGCCGGTACACCTGAATCTTTCAACGTTCTCATCAAGGAAATGCAGAGCCTGGGTCTCGACATAAAAGTCGGCGGCCAGGCGCCTACGTTTCTTGAGAGCGTCGCATAATTTTTAAACTGTAAATTATTTGGAAAACACATGAACGAACATTCCTGGCGTGAGTTAGTGGGCGAAGAACGGCCCGTGGGTTTTGATCAAGTCGCGATTGGCGTCGCGTCGAGTGACACGATGCGGTCGTGGAGCAAAGGCGAAGTCAAAAATCCCGAGACGATCAACTACCGGACGTTTAAGCCGGAAAAGGGGGGGCTTTTCTGCGAACGCATTTTCGGTCCGACGCGTGATTGGGAATGCTCATGTGGAAAATACAAGCGGATCAAGCATAAGGGCGTTATCTGCGACCGGTGCGGGGTGGAAGTTACGTTGGCTCGCGTTCGCCGCGAACGCATGGGTCACATCGAATTGGCCGTCCCGGTCTCGCACATCTGGTTTTACAAATGCATGCCCTCCCGTATCGGCCTCATGCTCGATATGAGCGCCCGGCAACTCGAGCGCGTGATTTATTACGAGGATTATATTGTCATTGATCCGGGCAAGACGCCGTTGCAGAAAACGCAACTGCTTAACGAAGTCGAATATCGCGAGGCGCAGGAGCAGTACGGCGAAGATTTTGTTGCGGGCATGGGCGCGGAAGCGATTCGAAAACTTCTGGCGGAGATCGATCTCAACAAGCTCAACAAGGAGCTGGAGAAGGCGATGGCTGCCACCAAGAGCAAACAAATTCGCAAGAAACTGGCAAAGCGTCTCAAGCTCATCCAGGGCTTCCAGAATTCGCACGCGCGTCCCGAATGGATGATTCTGGATGTATTGCCGGTTATCCCACCGGATCTGCGGCCTCTGGTTCCCCTCGAAGGCGGACGTTTTGCGACCTCGGACCTTAACGATCTTTATCGCCGAGTTATTAATCGTAATAACCGGCTGAAAAACCTGCTCTTGCTGAAAACGCCGGACGTCATTATTCGCAACGAAAAGCGAATGTTGCAGGAGGCGGTGGACGCATTGTTCGACAATGGCCGACACGGTCGTGCTGTGACCGGCGCAGGCAATCGGCCTCTTAAATCCCTGAGCGATATGCTCAAGGGGAAGGGTGGACGTTTCCGCCAAAATCTACTCGGCAAACGCGTCGATTACTCAGGTCGCTCCGTAATTGTGATCGGTCCGGAGTTGAAGCTGCATCAATGCGGATTGCCGAAGAAGATGGCGCTCGTGCTTTTCGAGCCGTTCATTATCCGGCGACTAAAAGACCTGGGCTATGTGCATACGGTGCGCAGCGCGAAAAAAATGATCGAACGCCAGACGCCTGAGGTTTGGGACATTCTCGACGAAGTGACCAAGGGTCACCCGGTGCTGCTTAATCGCGCGCCCACTTTGCATCGATTGTCCATTCAGGCCTTTGAACCGCAATTGATCGAGGGTGAAGCCATTCGTATTCACCCACTGGTTTGCACAGCTTATAATGCCGACTTCGACGGGGACCAGATGGCAGTGCACGTGCCGCTATCCGTAGAAGCCCAGATGGAAGCGCGCATGCTGATGCTCGCGCCGAATAACATTTTTTCTCCTTCCAGTGGCAAGCCGATTACCACGCCTTCTCAAGACATCACGCTCGGTTGTTATTATCTCACCCAAAACCCTCGTGGTGTGGGTAAAGATGGTCACCGTCTCCCGTTGTTCGCCGATGCAGCCGAAGTGGAATTTGCGATGACAGAACAAAGTGTTCACACGCACGACCGCATCCGGCTTAAGAACCCGGATTTCGGCAAGCAAACAATTTACGGAAACGCGGAATCCCGAACGATTGAAACCACCGCGGGCCGGGTCATTTTCAATGAGATCTGGCCGAAGCAACTGGGATTTTTCAATAGACCTGCCGGCAAAAAGCAACTTAGCGACATCATCTGGCGCTGTTATCAAATTGCGGGACCCGCAGAGACTGTTGCGACGCTGGACAAGTTGAAGGAGCTTGGCTTTGCCGAAGCCACCAAGGCTGGCGTCTCCATTGGAATTTCGGACATGATTATTCCGAAAGAAAAGGAGACAGAGCTGGAAAACGCCTATAAGCAGATTCGACAAGTCGAGCAGCAATATCGCAAGGGCATCATCACCGATGGCGAGCGCTACAATAAGATCATCGATATCTGGACGCACGCCGGTGACGAAATTTCCAGTGCCATGTTCCGCACTTTGGAACACAACGATGGTCGTAAGGAGTTGAATCCTGTTTTCCTGATGGTCGATTCCGGTTCTCGTGGAAACCGCCAGCAGGTTCGTCAGCTCGCAGGCATGCGTGGTTTGATGGCCAAACCTTCAGGCGAAATCATTGAGCGCCCGATCACATCGAACTTTCGGGAAGGGCTGACCGTACTCGAGTATTTCATTTCTACTCACGGCGCTCGAAAAGGTCTTGCTGACACGGCGCTAAAGACGGCGGACTCCGGATATTTAACGCGCAAACTAGTCGACGCTGCACAGGACGTCATCATCAATGAACAGGACTGTGGAACCGTTAACGGCATCGTCGTCCGTTCAATTTACGAGGGCGATGAAGAAGTGGTCGACCTTGGCCAGCGCATTATCGGGCGCGTGAGCTGCGAAACGATCGCTGATCCGGTGGAGAAAAAAAAGAAGATCGTCAAAGCGAATCAGTTGATTGATGAAAAGATCGCCGCGGAGCTTCAGCGTGTGGGCGTTGAGAGCTTGAAGATTCGTTCGGTTCTCACCTGTGAGTGCGGGCGCGGCGTGTGCGCCATGTGTTATGGACGCAATCTGGCTACGGGCCAATTCGTTAAGCTCGGCGAAGCAGTAGGGATTATTGCAGCCCAATCGATTGGCGAGCCAGGAACGCAATTAACGATGCGCACGTTTCACATCGGCGGCACTGCCAGCCAAACCTTCAAGCAACCAATCATTAAGGCAAAGAACGACGGCACCGTGCGCTTCAACGATCTGCGAACCGTGCAGGCGCTCGACGGTAGTTGGATCGCGTTAAATAAGAACGGCTCGATTAGCGTGCACAACGCAGAAGGCCGCGAGCTTGAACGCTACAACGTGGTGATCGGTTCGATGATCTCTAAAGGCGACGGAACCGGCGTCAAGAAGGGTGAGACCTTTGTTCAATGGGACCCGTACAACGTGCCGATTCTCACCGATAAAGGCGGCAAGATAGAATTCCGCGACATGATCGCCGGCGTAACGATCAAGCGCGACGTTGATGAAGCGACGGGCCTGATGGGCACCGTTATCATCGAGCACAAGGAGGATTTGCATCCGCAAATTGTCATTGTCGATGACAAGAAGGAAGTGCTCGCCAGTTATTCCATCCCGGCTGGCGCCCACGTCATTGTGGAAGAAGGCCAAAAGGTGCGTGCTGGCGCTCTGCTGGCAAAGACGCCGCGGAAAGTCGCAAAGACTAAAGACATTACCGGAGGTTTGCCGCGTGTTGCCGAATTATTTGAAGCGCGTCGCCCGAAGGATGCGGCGGAGATCGCGAAGATCGACGGCGTGGTTGAGATGGGGGGCTCCGTTCGCGGAAAACGACGCCTGATTTTGAAGGATCCCGACACCGGAGCCGAGGAAGAACACCTTATCCCGCTTAACAAACACATCATCGTGTTTAAGGGCGACTTTGTGAAGAAAGGTCAGCAACTTACCGAAGGCCCTGTGGTACCTCATGAAATCCTCGAAGTCTGCGGACCGCAGGATTTGCAGGAGCACCTGGTCAACGAAGTGCAAGAGGTATATCGGCTGCAGGGTGTTGAGATCAACGACAAGCATATCGAAATCATCGTGCGCCAAATGTTACGCAAGGTGAAGATTACCGATCCTGGCGATACGTCGTTGCTATGGGGAGATCAGGTTGACAAGCTCGACTTTGAAGAGGAAAACAAGAAGGTTGTCGAGAAGGGTGGCAAGCCGGCAGAGGCCGTCCCCGTTCTACTCGGCATCACGAAGGCTTCACTCGAAACAGACAGCTTTATCTCGGCTGCCTCGTTCCAGGATACGACTCGCGTTCTCACGGAGGCGGCCACGCTGGGTAAAGTGGATAAACTGCGCGGCTTCAAGGAAAACGTGATCATGGGTCACCTGATCCCCGCCGGTACCGGCTTTCCGGAGCACCGCGAGATCAAGCTGGTCGAGAAAGGTGAGCCGATTGGCGCACCGGTAATGGAAGAAATCGAGCCGCAGCCGGCCATAGGGTAGCGGAAAATGTAGGGCGTCTGTGCCGGACGCCACAAACGTTGGCGTTTTACAAAAACGCCCTACAATTTGCCTGATGTCGATCGTTACTAAAACGGGCGATAAGGGCGAAACGTCCCTGATGTACGGCCATCGCGTGTGGAAAGGCGATGCACGCGTGGATGCTTACGGTTGTATCGACGAGCTCACTGCTGCGCTTGGTCTGGCTCGCTCCCTGGCGAGCGACAAATTTGTGTCCGCCGAAATCCTGGCCGCACAAGAAGAACTGATCGTTGTCATGGGCGAATTGGCAACGGCTCCTGACGATCGGGAGCGCTACGCAAAAGATGGCTTTCACATCACCACGTCAGCGATGGTCGATCGCGTCACAGCGGTCATTGAAAGTCTCGAGAAAGACGAATCGCTTTATCCGAAGGACTGGGTAATCCCCGGGGGAACACCGGTTGCTGCAGCTCTCGATTTTGCTCGCGCAACGTGCCGCCGCGCTGAACGACAAATCGCCGCGTTCAGCGCCAGCGACGCGAAATTCAACACTGAAATCTTGCGTTACCTAAATCGCCTTTCCGATCTCTGCTGGGTGCTGGCCCGGTACGTCGAGAAAGACTCGCGAACTTCCAATTAGCGGCGGGTTGCTTTGCACGCCCTGGATTGCGCTGCAATCCAGCGTCAAAAATTGGCAACCGCCCGGCAGCAACATTTATCGCTGCATGTTATGCATCGTCGCATGAAATTCAGATTAAGTTTTGCCGCTGCGCTCTTCCTTTGCGTTTCGAGCGCGCGCGCACACGAAGCCATTTTCTCATGGACTTATACCACTGACCTTACACCGAAAGGTCATGGTGAATTTGAACAATGGATTACCACGCGCTGGGGAAAGGATCATGGCAGCTATAGCGTTATCGATTTTCGTGAGGAGTTCGAGTACGGCGTGACGGATAATTTCCAGCTCGCGCTCTATCTCAACCATCATTACGTCTATGCCAACGATGACATCCCGGTCGCAGATCCGGCGCATCCTAGAAAACTTTTGCCAGGTGTTTACGAAACCGGCGGTGAAGATGTGCACGCCGGACATAACCCGGCGACACCGTTTGACAGTTATCACTTCGAATCAATCTCGCTCGAAGGGATTTATCGGCTCCTGAGTCCTTACAAGAACCCGATTGGTCTGGCGCTTTATTTCGAGCCATCGGTGGGGGATCAGGAAACAGAGTTGGAATGGAAAATCCTGTTGCAAAAGAACTGGCTGGAAGACCGGCTCGTTTGGGCGCTCAACGTAAATTACGAACTCGAATACGAAAAAGCAGACCAGGGCGGCTACGAGCGCGACGGCATGTTCGAATGGTTCACCGGACTTTCTTACCGCTTTGTGCGCAATTGGTCAGCGGGCTTGGAATTTTGGAACCATCACGAATTTGCCGATGCCACCGTCCACGAGCATTCAGCCTACTTTTTGGGACCGACGATTCATTATGGTGGCGAACGCTGGTGGGCCACCCTTGGATTTCTTCATCAGTTACCAATCGGACAGGCATTTAGTCAGGATAACAAGGAGTTTGCCGCGCACGACGGTTACATCTTTGGCAATGAACACGAAAAATATTACGTGCGCTTCAGAGCAGGGATCAACTTTTAGCTCACAGTGAAAGCAGAATTTGTCTTCGTCGCCTTGCCGGTTTCGGCGCTGATCGCGCCATCCGCTTTTGCCGTTCGATACCTCACGGTCGACCAGGCGCAGCATGCAATTTTTCCAGGGAAATCATTTACGGCGGCGCCCGTGAAGCTAACGAGCGTTCAACGTAAAGCGATTGAGCAGGCTAGCGGCGTACGCGTCTTGCATGACGAGCAGCAGGTCTGGCATGTAAGTGGCGGCGGGTGGTTCGTCGTCGATGAAGTCGTCGGCAAACATGAATTCATCTCTTATGCGGTCGGTTTGAACGCGGACGGCTCAGTCAAACAGATCGAAATCATGGATTACCGCGAGACATACGGAGGCCAGATTCGCGATCAAAAATGGCGTGCCCAGTTTGTCGGGAAGACCAGCAAATCGACGCTTAAACTCGATAGCGACATCAAGAACATCAGTGGAGCAACTTTGAGTTGCCGGCACATCACCGACGGCGTGAAACGCCTTCTGGCATTTTATGAGGTCGCGCTCAAGCATTGAAATCCGTCGTTGTCGCCCATTACTCGGCACGTTTGTAGAGATCGCAGCCTCCGGGACGAATACCGCAGATTTGGAATGCGGCATCGCCGCCGCGTTTGCCAGTGTTGAAAAGGTGCATCGCCTGATGAGCTATCACGATGCGAGGAGCGATGTCTCACGGATGAATCGCGACGCTTTTATAAAAGGTGTAATCGTGCACCCGTGGACCTGGCAGGTCATGAAAGTCGCAAAGAGGTTTGCCGAAGAGAGCCAAGGCACGTTTGATGTTACCGTCGCTCGATTGCTTACGAAGTGGAATTACCTTCCTAATTGCTGTTATCAGTTCAGTCCAACCGCGACCTCGCGTGACATCTTTCTTCGCCGTAACCACGAGGTCTTTTTCCGCCGCGCGCTGATTGTCGACCTTGGCGGGATCGCCAAAGGTTTTGCGGTTGATCGTGCTGTCGAAGCCTTGAAAGACAACGGTGTTACCGCCGGAATCGTAAATGCCGGTGGCGACCTGCGAACATTTGGGCCGGCATCGCGGCTTATTCATCTGCGACATCCCAGAGATCCGACGAGCGTTGCCGGAGCGGTGCGGTTGCGCGAGCGTGCCATGGCGACTTCGGGAACCTATTTCGAGCGTCGAAAATATCGCGGCATACATGTGGCTCCATTGCTTGACGGGCGAACCGGTCAATCTGGACGCGAAATAATCAGCGTCAGCGTAGCTGCTGCAGAGTGCATGGCCGCGGATGCGCTGACCAAAATCGTTTTTGCACTGCGTGAAAAAGCCGCAGGCTTGCTGGCACGGTATCATGCCGACGTATTGTTGCTCGAGGGCTATGGCGCGCCATCATGGATCGTTCACTCATCATGCGACACCTGCGACCAGACTCGATTCGATTGAAGCGTTTGCAGAGATATTTTCTGTACGCCGTGTTGGCACTGCTTTTTTTAAGCGGCGTGGCATGGACGTATTGGAATTATCTTACTGCGTCGGCTGGCGATTTTGAGATCAGCGCGAAAGCCTGGGCGATGAAAATCCATGGCGCCGCGGCGATGGGAGTTTTAGTGCTGATCGGGATGGTCCTAAGCGGGCACGTAAGGTTCGCATGGCGGGCGCACCGCAATCGAGCAAACGGGTCGGTTTTTCTGAGCGCGCTCGCCGTTTTAACCATCACCGGTTATGGCCTTTATTATGCGGGCGGCGAAAGACTGCGGACGTGGACAAGTTGGATTCATCTCACCGTCGGCCTGGCTTTGCCAATCTTGCTGCTGGTCCACATCTTTCTGGGAAGGAGGACACGCCCTTCGGGTGAATTTCGAATCCGATCGCGCCTTGTGTCTCCGGATGCCGAGGATCGACACGCGAAGTCCGTTATTGCGGGCCCCCCATACAGCCCCCGATGACGCCGGTAAGACGGCTTAATTTCAGGTTGCGCATCGACGTGTGCTGTAGCATCTTCACCGTCCCGCTCCGGAGTTCCCCCTCGCGGATTTTCTCCTATGGCAGATACAACAGAATTAGTACCTGAACTTTTGGAAGCCGGTGTTCATTTTGGACATCAGACGAAGCGCTGGAATCCAAAGATGAAGCCGTTCATCTTTGAGCAGCGTAATCAGATTTACATCATCAATTTGGACGAAACCGTGCTTCAGCTTCGGCGGGCCACGGAATTTCTCCAGGACGTAACGCGACGTGGAGGCAGGATTTTATTCGTCGGTTGCAAGAAACAGGCGCAGGAAGCGATAAAGGAGGCTGCCCTGGCGTGCGGCCAGTTTTATGTCAATCAGCGTTGGCTGGGCGGCACTTTGACCAACCTCGCGACCATTCGCAAGAGCATTGGGCGACTGAGGTACATCGAAGAAATCGAGCAATCACCTGAATACAAGAAGATGGGAAAGCAGGAACTGGCTGCTCTTAATCGTGAGGGGGCAAAGCTCCGGCGCAATCTCGATGGCATACTTGAGATGTCGCAATTGCCTGATGCCCTTGTCGTCATCGATACGATCCGCGAACAAAACGCCGTGAACGAAGCCCGACGCCTGGGGATTCCAGTGGTTGCCATCGTAGACACCAACGCTGACCCAGACATCATCGATTACCCAATCGCTGGCAACGATGATGCCATCCGCGCGATTCGGGTGATTCTGCAGAAGTTGGTGGATGCTATTGTCTCGGCAAGCAGCGAAGCGCGTATCCGCGAGCAAGTCGAAATGGCTGGCGTTTCAGCGTAGCCGGCCCATAGCCAATAGGTGATGGATGATAGTTAACCGACGCTGGATTCTCTTTTTAACGCTCTAACTACTTAATGAAGACAACAGCTGAAATCGATCCCCAATTAGTCAAGCAACTCCGCGAAAAAACCAACGCAGGTTTTATGGATTGCAAGCGCGCCCTTGTTGAGAGCGGCGGCGATCTCGGAAAAGCCGAGGCGATTTTGCGGACCAAAGGAATTGCCAGCGCAGGAAAGAAAGCGTCGCGCGCAACGAAGGAGGGCGTGGTGGCTTCCTACATTCACCTGCAAGGGAAGGTTGGCGTACTCGTGGAGGTGAATTGTGAGACTGACTTCGTGGCGAGGAACGAGAATTTTCGCGAGTTTGTGAAGGACATCACCCTGCATATTGCGGCGGCGCACCCGCTTTATGTGAGCCGTGGTGACGTGCCAGGCAGCCTCGTCGAAGCTGAGCGCGAAATTTACAAAGCCCAGGTCAAAGGCAAGCCTGAGAACGTTGCCGACAAAATTATCGAAGGAAAACTCGAGAAATTTTACAGCACGGTTTGCTTGCTCGAACAAGGCTTCATTAAAAATCCTGATATGACCATCAAGGATTTACTGAGTACCAAAATTTCCGAACTGGGCGAGAACATCGTCATCCGCCGTTTCGTCCGCTATCTCGTTGGCGAGCCGCTACCCAGCGACGCGTAGCCTGCTGTAGTGGCGCTTGCCGCGGCGCACCCCGAACCTCCGAATAGGTGCTTGGCACAAGCACCTCTACAACTCGCGTGCACCCGCCTCCTCCATGGCTAGGTTGGAAGGAGAAATGGCCCTCGAAGAATACAAGCGGAAACGCGACTTCAAGAAGACGGCTGAACCAGCCGGAGGCAAATCGTTGCCGAAAAAAATCAAAGGCGCGTCGCGGTTCGTTATTCAGAAGCATGCAGCCCGCCGTTTGCACTACGATTTCCGCCTGGAGATGGAAGGCGTGCTGAAATCCTGGGCGCTGCCAAAAGGGCTCCCTTGGAAACGAGGCGAAAAACACCTGGCCGTAGAAGTGGAAGACCATCCAATCGAATACGAGCAGTTCGAAGGGATTATTCCGGAGGGACAGTATGGCGGTGGCACCGTGATGGTGTGGGACCGTGGCAACTATCACGTTTACGGCGAGCAGCCGGTGAAATCGTTACGTGAAGGCAAGCTCCACCTGGTTCTCGACGGCGAGAAAGCAAAGGGCGAATGGACCCTCGTGCGAATTCGTGGTCGTGATGATGAGAAAAACCAGTGGTTGATTTTGAAAACGGGCGATGATGCGAAGCCGATGTCGAAAAAAATGGAAGACCACTCGGTCAAAACTGGACGCACCATGGAGCAAATCGCAAAAGCTCGCGATGCCGAGTGGGAGTCCGGTCGCGAAGCGGACGAGAGCGCCGCCTCGAAATTCAAAGCGCGGATTCGCGATGCCATAAAAAAAAAGGAAAAAACTAAGGTTGTAGGGCAGGCGCATCGCCTGCCGGCCGCCAAGCGGGGCAACCGAAGCGGTCGCCCTACGATGGCAAACCTACCGGATTTGCGGTCCGCAAAGGCTCGTTTTATCGAGCCGATGAAAGCGAAGCTAGTCGAGAAACCACCAGCGACCGGCGATTGGATTTACGAACTCAAATTCGACGGCATCCGCCTGATCGGAGTCAAGAGGGACAAAAAGGTTTCGTTGCTGTCGCGAAATCAAAACGAATTGACTGATCGATTCCCGGAGATCCTCGATGCAATAAAAATGTTACCGGCGCGCGAATGCGTGATCGATGGCGAAGTCGTCGCGCTCGACGACGAAGGCAGGTCATCGTTTCAATTGTTGCAAGCGCGCGAGATGGAAGGGCGAAAGAGTCCTGTTTATTTTTATGCGTTCGATCTGCTCCAGCTTGACTGCAAAAGTCTGCTTTCACTTCCATTGGAGGCGCGTAAGTGTGTTCTGGAAAAACTCTGCGCCGGGTCGGGGGATCCCCTTCGCTATTCTGGCGCGATCGGCGGCGACGCCGAACAAATACTTGAGGAGGTGAAGCGACGCGGCCTAGAGGGAATTATCGGCAAACAACGCAACTCGGTTTATGAAGCCGGGCGCAGAAGCGGCGCCTGGATCAAGCTCAAGTGTGTCAGCGAACAGGAATTCGTTATAGGCGGGTACACTCCACCACAGGGCTCACGCAAGTATTTCGGCGCAATCCTGGTTGGCTACTATGAGAACAAAAAGCTCGTTTTTGCCGGGAAAGTTGGCACCGGCTTCAGTGCAAAATCTTTGTCGGTGCTGCACAAGAAGTTCCAAAAAGAAGCCCGCGACAATTGCCCGTTTGTGGATCTGCCATCAAAGCAAAATGGACAGTGGGTGCAGGACATCACACCGTCGATGATGCGAAAAATGCGTTGGGTGAATCCAGTCTTCGTCTGTGAAATTAAATTCGCCGAGTGGACGCGGGACGGGAAACTACGCGCGCCTGTTTTTTTAGGATTGAGAGATGACAAGGAGGCAAGCGAGGTCGTCCGAGAAGCGTCCACGAGGCTTTAGCCGAACCGAGCGAGCAGGGATGCCGCAGCAGAGACGGTCGGGCCCGCGATGGCAGTGGGTGAGCTCGCGGGCAGCGAGCGAATCAATGGACGCGGGACAAAAAATTGCGTGTACCGTTTTTCTTGGATTGCGCGAAGATAAGAAGCCCAGCGACGTGTGTTCGCGAGAGTTAAGGGAAAAGCAAGCCGGAGCTTTGGGCTTGCCGTGACTTGACCTGGGGAGATCGGACGAAAAAGTTAGAAGAGTTTCTAGGGAGGTTTGGGGTTGTTATGCGAATCGCTCAGGTCGCGCCGCTTTACGAAAGTGTCCCGCCGAAATATTACGGAGGAACCGAACGCGTGGTGTCCTATCTCACTGAAGAATTGGTTCATCAAGGCCATGACGTGACTCTCTTTGCGAGCGGGGATTCTCTGACCAAGGCTCACCTTGTTGCGGCATGCAGGCGTTCTCTGCGCCTCGACAAGCATTGTGTGGATCGGTTAGCCCATCAAATCTTGATGCTCGAGCATGTGTTTCGGCGCGCGGACCAATTCGATATCATTCATTTCCATGTGGACTATCTGCACTTTCCCCTGAGCCGTCGTCAGCCCATAACGCACGTAACGACGTTGCACGGCCGTCTCGATATTCCCGATCTTGCCCCTCTCTATCAGGAGTTTCGAGACATGCCGGTGATCTCGATCTCCAACGGGCAGAGAGAACCATTGGACTGGGCAAATTGGCAGGCCACGGTTTATCACGGCGTGCCAGCTGACATGTATCGGTTTCGGGCAGAGCCGGGTAGTTATCTTGCGTTTCTGGGAAGGATTTCGCCGGAGAAACGCGCGGACCGCGCTATCGAAATTGCCAAACGCGTTCAGATCCCGCTGAAAGTCGCCGCAAAAGTGGATCGCGTGGACAAGGAGTATTTTGAGAGCGTAGTCGAACCGTTGCTCCGCCATCCGCTGGTAGAGTTCCTCGGGGAGATCGGTGATGGAGAAAAAGACGAGTTTCTTGGGAACGCCTACGCTTTGTTGTTTCCAATCGACTGGCCAGAGCCATTTGGGCTGGTGATGATCGAAGCAATGGCGTGTGGGACGCCGGTAATCGCATATCGTGGCGGCGCCGTGTCCGAAGTGATGGAACAGGGCAACACCGGTTTCATCGTAAAAGGCTTGGAAGATGCGGTGGAAGCAGTGCTGCGCGTGCCGGAATTGAGCCGGAAGCGTTGTCGTGAAATCTTCGAACAACGCTTCACAGCTACTCGAATGGCTTACGACTACGTGCAGGTTTACAAACGACTGATCAACGAGGGCAACCAGTCCCTGGAGGCTCGCGCGTAATGGCCAAAGAAGTCATTCGTATCCGGGACGAGTTTTATATTCGCTCTTCGTCACCACGCGTGGATGTACGCACGCGCGTATTAAAACAGGAAGATGCCTTCGCCGTCTTCGACCGGTTCGGCGACATCGATGCGTTCGGCTCCGGCGAACTCGGTCTTTATTACCAAGACACCCGATTTTTATCCCGGTTGACCTTAAAGTTGGGAAAGGATCGCCCACTGTTGCTTAGCTCAACCGTCAGAGAGGACAACGCCGTCATGGCAGTGGACGCAACCAACCCGGACGTCTGCCGCAATGGCGAAACGGCAATCCCACGAGGAACAATACATATCTTTCGCTCGAAGATTTTGTGGAAGAGAACCTGCCACGAAAGGCTGCGAATTCATAATTACGGACGAGTGGCCATCGATTTTTCGTTCGCGGTCGAATACGATGCAGATTTCGCTGATATTTTCGAGTTGCGCGGCAGCAAGCGCGAGCGCCGCGGCTCTCGGATTAAAACAGAGGTGAAACAAGACGGGCTCGTGCTCGCGTACGAAGGCTTGGATAACTGCATTCGGCGGACACGAATTGTCTTCGATCCGCGGCCAGCTCGTCTAACGGAGGCCGTTGCCACCTTCCAAGTCCGCCTTGAGCCCGGCGAAGAGGCGAGCTACCGGTGGGCGATTGGGTGCGAGGCCGGCAACGATTCGCGGATCGAGGTCGAACCGTGTTTCGAGAAAATAATCCACGAAGCAACCGGAGCGCTCGAACGCGCACACGCTGAAGAACCGCAGATTTTTACATCAAACGAACAGTTCAACGATTGGCTGAACCGGTCACTGGCCGACCTCCACATGATACGAACGGAAACGCGCTACGGCCCGTATCCGTATGCTGGCATTCCTTGGTTTGCCACCGTGTTTGGGCGGGATGGGATCATCACTGCACTTCAGTGTCTGTGGTTTAATCCGTCTTTTGCGCGTGGTGTACTGTCGTATCTGGCAGCTACCCAAGCTGACGCTGATACGCCGGAGCAAGATGCGCAGCCAGGCAAGGTGCTGCACGAGATGCGCGAGGACGAAATGGCCATGCTGGGCGAAATCCCGTTCAAGCGTTACTATGGTACCATCGATGCGACGCCCCTGTTTGTCGTGCTGGCTGGTGCATACTACGGACGCACAGGCGACCGCATGTTCGCGGAGTCAATTTGGCCAAACGTGGAGCGGGCGCTTGAGTGGATCGATCGTTACGGCGATTCGGATGGGGACGGCTTCGTCGAATACAGCCGCAAGTCGACACACGGGCTGGTTCATCAGGGTTGGAAGGATTCTCATGACGCGATTTTTCAGAAGGACGGCACGCCTGCCGAGGGACCTATCGCGTTATGCGAAGTACAGGGATATGTTTATGCGGCAAAGCTTGCAGCTGCGGAATTGGCTGAACTGCTGGGCGATCAGGCACGAGCGCGCGATTTGCAGAAGCAAGCTAAGAGCCTGGCCCGTCGGTTTGAAGCGAGTTTCTGGTGTGATGAGCTTTCCACGTATGCGCTGGCACTCGATGGCAGAAAGCGGCCTTGCCGAGTGCGAACGTCAAACGCGGGTCATTGCCTTTTTGCCGGAATCGTATCCGCGGAACGTGCGCGTCGCGTCGCGGCGACACTGACAGATGAAACGTCTTTCTCGGGTTGGGGAATTCGCACGGTTGCTACAAGCGAGGCGCGTTATAATCCGATGTCCTACCACAATGGCTCGGTTTGGCCACATGATAACTCGTTGATCGCCGCCGGCTTTGCGCGTTACGATCTAAAGGAAGCCGCAGCCGCAATTCTCGCTGGGTTGCTTGACGCGAGTCTTTTCTTCGACTTGCATCGGCTGCCCGAACTGTTTTGCGGTTTTCCAAGGCGCCCCGGCGAATCACCGACGCTTTATCCTGTGGCTTGTGCTCCACAAGCCTGGGCATCGGCGGCTGTGTTTCTCTTGCTGGAAGCTTGCCTGGGCCTGAACGTGTCGGCTCCGGAACGAAGGGTGACATTCTCAAAGCCAATCTTACCACGTTTCCTCCAGCAGGTGACGATCCGTCGATTGAGAGTGGGAGACGCGCGTGTGAATCTTTTGCTGACCAGGCACGACGAAGGGGACGTCGGCGTCAATGTGCTTCGCCGCGAAGGAGAGCTGGACGTCGTTGTGTTGAAATAGTCCCGTTTTTGAATTGCGCTTGTTCGCGCAGCGCAGGCAAATTCGCCACTGGACGAATCCGTCCTCCGGCGGATATGGTGTGGAGGTGAAAGCAAAGGTCATCGTCATGCCGAAGGCTGCCGTGCTCGATCCTCAAGGTAACGCAGTGCGCGATGCCATGCGACACCTGGGCATGCCGGAAGTCCGCAGTGTGAGAATCGGGAAATACATGGAGATAGACATTGATGGGCAAAATAGCGACCTTGAAATCCGATTACGCCGTCTCTGTCACGATCTGCTTTCGAATCCAGTAATCGAAGACTACGACCTCCAAAAAGCTGATGTGGCAGGCCGGAAGAAGACGCTCAACACTCAGCCAAAGAAGCCAAACATGAGGAAGCCGAAATGAAAGCGCTCCGATATTTTTTCTGTGTCGTGTTGCCACCACTTGCCGTGCTGTTAACCGGTCGCATCGCGAGTTTTTTTCTTAGCCTCCTTTTAACTTTGCTGGGCTGGATTCCGGGCGTTATTCACGCGTGCTTGGTCGTCAATGATTATCACGCGGAGCAGCGCGCCGCCGCGCGCTGAATTGATGATGAAATTCGCCGTTATTCAATTCCCCGGTTCAAATTGCGATCAGGATTGCCTTGCGGCAATTAATGGCCTCGACGGATTGCACGCCGAATACGTGTGGCACAAGGAAACTTCGCTGGAGGATTTTGACGCTATTGTGCTGCCTGGCGGCTTTGCATACGGCGATTACCTGCGGTGCGGCGCCATCGCGCGTTTTTCGCCGATCATGAGGACCGTGATTGATGACGCGCGCTCTGGGAAACTTGTCCTCGGGACGTGTAACGGATTCCAGGTTTTATGCGAAGCGGGTCTGCTGCCCGGCGCGCTGGTTCGTAATCGCTCGCTGCGTTTCATCTGCGACATGGTTACTACTCGCGTGGAAGTCGATGACTCACCATTCACGCACGGCTGCCCAAAGGGCACCCTACTTCGACTGCCGGTCGCTCACGGCGAAGGTTGTTTCTTCGCGGACGCAGCGACGTTGGGTGAGCTGAACGCAAATCATCAAGTGATTTTGCGCTACGCGAATAGTCGCGGTGACGTTGTTCCGGAAGCGAATCCGAATGGTTCGATTGAAAACATCGCCGGTATCTGCAATCGCCAGCGAAACGTGTTCGGGCTCATGCCTCACCCTGATCGTGCGTCGGACGCGCGACTCGGCAGCATGGACGGCGCAAAGATCTTTCGGTCAATGATGCAAACGATTAGCGCGAATCGTGCGACCGACAAATTGGAGCGAGTGAAGCGGGTCGCGTGAGTCTCTTCATCACCGGCACGGACACGGGTGTAGGCAAGACGCATACAGCCGCCCGGCTTTTGCATTTGTTGCGGGCATCGGGCGCGTCCTGTGCCGGATTGAAACCGATCTGTTGCGGAGATCGTAAAGACGCAGAATTCCTGCTGGCGGCTGGCAGTGGCGGCCTGACAATCGACGACGTTAATCCGGTTTGGTTGAGAACACCCGCGGCACCCATCGTGGGTAGCTTGATGGAGAAAGTCGATATTGATATCGATCAGATCCTCGCGGCCTTTCATTCTCTGCAGAGGCGGGTCGAACACGTCATTGTGGAAGGCACAGGCGGTTGGATGGTGCCGATTTACCGCAATTACTTCGTCAGCGACTTGGCAGCCGTGATGAAGCTGCCGGTCCTGGCTGTTGCATATAATCGCCTCGGTTGCCTTAACCACGCGGTCCTCACGGTGCAAAGCATCCTCGGATACGGGTTGCACTGTGCAGGTCTGGTATTAAACAACGCGCAAGAAACCGATGACATAGCTGCTCTGACCAATGCCGATATTCTCAGGAAAATTCTCGATGTTCCATTGCTTTATGAACTAGGGGAAAACCTTACTGAGTTGCCGGCTGATTGGCGACTTATGCTCGATTCGACGATTGCGTCATAACGTGTCGCGTCGATACAGGAGTGTAAAAAAAGTGAACACTCTCAGGGAGCTTGCGCACGATCCTGCTGGGGGAACGAGAATGGCATCGCTGTTGCTCTCTTGATTCACAAACAACGATTATTTTTATGCTCTTACAAAAAACCTTACATATGAGCCAGCCAGTGGCGGAGTGCAGGGCTCGTCTGGCCAGCATCCAGTCATATCGACGGCAATTCCTGATGGTCACGCGAGCGACTGTGACTTCGTCCAAGACGGTCGATTTCAGCTTCCGAGGCCCACTGGGCTTTGAAGCCCACACAGTGCTCCTGTCGGTCGAGAGCGAATCGCCTGATCAGTACGTGTTCGAGTCCGTTGGTGGCAATATTTCGCTGATGGGCATTGTTGATTTCGCCGAGATTCGGCCAAACTGCACTGAAGTCACGCTCGCGGTTCACTACGACATCAAGAACAAGCTGTTCGCCTGGCTGGATCGCCGCTTGCACTTCGTGGACAGTTTTGTGACTGCCGAATTGCGCAGTATCCGCGCGCACTTTGAAGGTATCGCTGCCAGTTACCTCGAGCACGGCCGCGTTCTGCCTGTGTTCCAAACGGCTACCGCCTGACAAAACGAACATCTTTCGGAGGGGCGAAGCGATATTTACGCCGCGCTGCGTGCGCCCATCGATTAGTGCACCCTCACCGCGTGCTTTCTATCCAGGCGAAGGGTCTGGCCCGGCTTAAGGCTAAGTGTGGCCTTTGGGTCGCGAATCTTCGCTCCGTCGACTTCGACGCTGCCCTGTTTAATCAGTCGCGAGATTTCGCTATGCGATTTTTCCAGATTGAACACTTCGCGATAAACATTCGAAACGAGCGTGACCGCTGCAAGTCCCCCCTCTGAAATCGTAGAAAACGCAGGGAGATCGGCGTGTTCCAAATCGCGTTTGCTAAAACGAGTGTTCCACCCATCGAGCGTCTTTTGAGCAACGGCAGCGGAGTGGTAGGTCTGAACAATTTCGAACGCGAGCTGCTTCTTGGCTTCGAGCGGATGCATCTGATTCGGCGGAGTGCGTCCAAGGAGCAAGTCGGAGTATCGCACCATCAGATCGTCCGAGATGCTCATCAGTTTCCCGAACATTTCAGAGGCCGGTTCGTTGACTGCGACAAAGTTCCCCAGGCTCTTACTCATTTTCCTGGAGCCATCCAATCCCTCGAGAATGGGAAGCAGAAAAACAACCTGTTGCGGCAACCCTTCCTCTTTTTGGAAATCGCGTCCGATTAAGATGTTGAAAAGCTGGTCCGTGCCTCCGAGTTCCACATCGGCTTTTACCATGACTGAATCCCAACCCTGCATGATTGGATATTGAATTTCGTGGGCGCGAATCGATTGCTGGTTATCGATCCGCGTCTTGAAATCTTCGCGTTGCAACATTTGCTGCAAGGTCACGCGGCTGTTGAGTCGAATGACGTCTTCGAATGACATGGCTCGAAACCAGTCGCCGTTGCAAACGATCTCGGTCCGGGCCGAATCAAGAATCTTAAAGGCCTGCTCACGGTAAGTTTCAGCATTCGCCTGTACTTTATCATGCGTTAATTGCGGCCGCGTGACAGAACGACCACTCGGGTCACCGATCATCCCGGTGAAATCGCCGATGATCAGAATTGCCTGGTGTCCCAGGTCTTGAAACTGCCGTAGTTTTCGCAGAACAATCGTGTGTCCAAGGTGAATATCGGACGTAGTCGGATCGACGCCTAATTTGACCCGCAGCGGGCGGCCGAACCCGAGTTTTTCACGCAATTCCTCTTCGTTGATGATTTGGGCAGCGCCTTGCTTTAACAACGCAAGAGCTTCATCCGGTTGCATGATCAACAATAGCGCGCCCGCCCTGCGCGCTACTTGTTTTTGTTCAGCAACTCGCGCACCTGGTCGATCGTAAGCGGCGCGTTTTGCTGGTTTAGCGACTTTTGGCTTTTCCCCTGATCCAGAAACGGCCGGTTTCCGGCGTATGCACGGCCGGCGACCTTTTTATTGGATTGAGAGACATCGCGCGGACCGCGCGCCGATTGAGTTGGATAGGCACGTCGAGAATCTCCCGCTGCAGGCCGCGACAATTTCCTGGGTGCGCTATGGTTGCCGTGGAAAGCCCGGGAATTGAATTGCTGTGTCGAGAGCTCGCGAGTTCCCGAAAAAGTTTTCGAATTGGATTTTTTCTCGAAATAAAACGTACCGACGCTTGCCTTTTTGTTTATCGAAGTGCCATCCGCGATGAATTTCTTCTTCTGCTGGCTGTTTTGGAGGGTCATGTCGGGTCTAAGCAGGCGATCGACCAGTTTGCGTTCTTGGTCCTGGGCCCGAAGGCAGGAAAGAGCAATCAGGAGTGATACCGAGGTCGCCAGTAATTTCTCCACGCAGCGAGGCTGCCGAAATTACGACATGCTTGTAAAGCAAATTTCGTAGTGCGCTGGTCGGGCCGCCGCTCTACGGCGTCCAGTCGGCCCCGCGCGTCGATCTCCAGGAAACGTCCCCTTTTTAATGGTTTTCTCGACGCTCTCAGGAAATAATGAGCGCATGTCTGACCATGTTTACAAAAAGATTGAGGTCGTCGGTTCCTCGCCGAAGGGGTTTGAAGATGCAATAAATAATGCGCTGGCACGCGCCGAAAAGACCGTCCGCAATATGCGCTGGTTTGAGGTGACCGAAACTCGCGGAGACGTCGAGAACGGCAAAGTCGGTCATTGGCAGGTAACGCTCAAGATCGGATTCACGCTCGAGGAGTGAATGAGCGACAATTAAGCGTCGCAAGGGCAGACCGTTAATTGCTCGGCTGATTTAACGATTCAACGGTTTACAATCAACGTCTTACGATTTTTCTTCCTGGGCCGCCTGATACAGCTTGGCGGCGCCGTAAATCAGGATCGCGGGTCTTAGTGCCACGACGAGCAACCGAAAGAGACCCCCCAGAATTCGACCCAGCGGCAGCCGGTTCAAGATGTAACCCGCCACAAAGGCGCACAAAAGTGACTGTGCCGGCCTTTCGCGAACGTAATCCTCAGTCTCAGTGAGAGCCGTCTCGACTTGTTCCTTCACCCAATGCAGTCCGCGTTCCGGAAATTCGGCAGCAACTTCAGCAGATGAACGGTCCATTCGTTTAATGATTCGGATTCTGATCCTGCTCTGCGCGCATCGAGCTGTCAACGCAATGTCAGACGGAACATAAGGCTTGCCGCCTGTGAGCCCAGCGGGTTTGCAACCCGCCGAACCAGCGATGGGCGCCATGCCTTTTGGTCGGACCGATAAGACGTCTATGCTCATCAGTCTTGCGGCCGTCAACGCAATCTCAGCCAAATCGAGCTCGCGCCTGCGCCCGGAGGGAAATCAGGCGGCGCAGGCGATCGATGGAAAGTGCCGGCGCGGCGCGCTGCCTTGAGTCCGTAGCGGGCCATGACTTCCAGCGCATGTTCACGCAATGTGGAGCAATTAGTCGAGATCAGAACATGGCTGTTTCGCTCTGTCAGTTCGAGGGAATCAACGAGTAATTTTTCGAAGTCATTTTCAACGTGGAAGGTTTTTCCTCCGGGCGAACGCGAAAAAGTTGGCGGGTCCAGGATGATGACATCGAATTTCTCGCCTTTACGCGCTAACCGCGGTAGGACCGCCATCACATCGTCAGCGATGAAGCGATGGCCCATTGTGAGAAGGCTGTTCAGCCCAAAATTCTCGCGTCCGCGTGCCAGCGATTTCTTGGAAAGGTCGATGTTAAGGGTCGTCGCTCCAACGTAGGCCGCGCTCACAGAGAAGGAGCAGGTATAGGCAAAGCAGTTTAAAAGGTGCTTGGGCGCGATGTGACGAACAAAGCTGCGATTCTCTCTTTGGTCAGGAAACAATCCCACAGAGAAGCCTGCCCCGAAATCGATCCCAAATTTTAAGCGCCGCTCAATCACGATGGTCTGTAGATTTTCGGCCGGGTTTCCACATATAAGCCGCGGCGGGTCGCGTTGTTCACTTTTTCGAGGGACGAAGCGAGCGAAAATGCGGTCGAACTTGAAAGGGATACCGTTCGCCCACTCGTTCAATTCCTGAATAAGTCGCTCGCGAACCAGGACTCGCTTGAACGAGATGAGGATATCGCGTCCGAAACGTTCCACCCACCCATCCTCCATTGTGCAGAGCCGATGCGCGTCCGTTCCCTCGGCTTGGAAGTCACGAAACAAGCTTGCGTCAATCCAGCCAGAACCCATTTTCGTCGGCCGTATCTACGGACATATTTTGGATTCGGCATGACCTAACGGATCGGTTGCCGCTAAAGCTGGGCGTCGCTACACTCCGTCTCCGAATGCAGCAAGTTACCGTTCGCGTCCCAGCGAGCACCTCTAACCTCGGTCCTGGCTTCGACTGCCTGGGTGTCGCACTGCGCATTTATAACAGCATAACAGTTACTAGCGGGCGATTGTCAAAACAACCCCATCCGCCGATCGTCTCGCAGGCAGCCAGCCTGTTTTTCAAACAGGCGCGCCGCCGCCCGTTTCCGTTTTCCTTTTCAATCGTAGAAAAAATTCTGCGATCGCGCGGCCTTGGCAGCAGCGCGACCATTCGCCTGGGTATCTTGTATGCGCTTAACCAGCTCAGTGGCGATCCACTCGATCGAGCGAGGATTTTCCAATTGTGCGACGACTTGGAAGGTCATCCTGATAATGCTGCGCCGGCGAGCTTCGGCGGTTTTACGGTCGTAGGGTCGGCGCGCCGGGCTGACCGGACGCCGCAACGTGGCGTCTCTACCTTTCAGCGCTTCCAGGTTTCGGCTCGGCTTTATTTCGTCCTCTTGATTCCTGACTTCGAAATCAAAACGTCGCTGGCCAGAGGAATTTTGCCTTCCAAAATTTCGCGTTTAGCAGCGGTCGAGAATTGTGCAAACGCCTGCACGATCACTGCCGCTTTCGCTTCGAAAGATTACGAAAAACTGCGCGGTGCATTTGCTGATCATGTTCACCAACCATTTCGCGGAAAACTGATTTCATTTCTTCCAAGAGTCATCGCCGCTGCCGAAAAAGCGGGTGCGCTTGGTGCTTTCCTTAGCGGCAGTGGCTCGACAATCTGCGCCATCACGTTGCAACATCCGGACCGGGTGGCTGTGGGCATGAAGCGTGCCGCCCGGACATCGTTGTCGCGTACAATCGTTACGCGGGCTGATAACCGAGGCGCGCAGATTTTGAATTTGAAATCTGAAATTTGAGATTACCCAATGGGCCGGCGGCTTGAAAACCTGGAGCAGTTTGGAATCGATGTTGTGCTCGAACGTCGTCATGGTGTTCGCGCTTCGATTTTGCGGGGAATTCTGTACGCGCTCTCGTTCGCTTACGATCGGCTCGTGCAACTCCGGCTTTATTTTTATCGCAAACGAATTTTCCGGGAACGCGCGCTAGGCGTTCTCGTGATCAGTGTGGGCAACCTGACTGTTGGTGGCACGGGCAAGACACCGATTGTTGAGAAAATTGCGCGCGCGCTGCAAACAGGCGGCCGTCGGGTGGCAATTTTAAGTCGCGGCTACAAAAGCGTTCCTCGCAGACGAAGCTTGCTAAGCCGGCTCTACGACAGAAATCCCGATCCTCCAAGAATTGTCTCCGACGGAACATCGCTCCTGCTGGATTCGCGTACCGCTGGCGATGAGCCCTACATGCTCGCGCACAACTTGAAAAACGTGATCGTCCTGGTGGATAAAGACCGCGTCAAAAGTGGTCTGCTCGCCATCGACAAATGGAAAGTCGATACGCTCCTGCTCGACGACGGCTTGCAATATCTCCACCTCAAACATCGGCTGGACATTGTGCTTGTGGATCGCCAGGCGCCGTTCGGCAATGAATTCCTCCTTCCCCGAGGCACGCTGCGCGAGGCCCCGCGAAATCTGAGACGTGCCAGCTACGTCTTCATCACGAAAAATACCGGCGAACCGAATGATGCGCTGATTAAAAGGATTCGCCGCTATAATCGCACGGCCGAGATCATCGAATGCGCGCATAAGCCGCTTTATCTGCAGAACGTGTTTACCGGGGAAAAAGTGCCGCTGGGGCGTTTGCGTGATGCATTCATCGGTTCGATCAGCGCGATCGCTGCGCCGGAAAGCTTCGAAAGCGCGTTGGAAAAGCTCGGTGCGCACGTCGATCTCGCCAAGCGCTACATCGATCATCATTATTACTCCGAGGCGGAGCTAACCGGTTTCATCAAGCGTTGTATCCGGCGCGATCTGGAAATGGTCGTGACAACAGAAAAAGATTCGGTGCGTATGCCGCGTTTGTCCGAGGCCGAAGTGAAGGTGCCTGTTTATTTCTTGCGGGTGGAAATTGAGATCCTTAGCGGCCACGAAAGCTGGGAGCATTGCGTGGCGCGCATTTGTAAACCGCAGCCTTTGCTCCCGCCCGAGCGATTCTTCGCCTAGCCGTTTGTTTAATTGGGCGTTGGACCTTGGGCGCCGGCGGCGCCGGAGCCTTGCGAAGATGGCATGTGCGTTGAACGTTGCCTTTCCATGCCTCAAAAAGCTGAACTAGTCGTCGAAGACCGTAAGATTCAGGTTTCGAATCTCGACAAGGTGCTTTATCCCAAGGTCGGATTCGCGAAAGGGCAGGTGATTGACTACTACATCCGTATCGCGCCGGTCCTCTTGCCCCACCTGAGAGATCGTCCACTTACCATGAAACGGTATCCGAACGGCGTCGAAGGCGAATTTTTTTACGAAAAAAATTGTCCAGCGCATCGGCCCAAGTGGGTCCAGACAGCGAAGGTGTGGAGCGAAGGCAATCAGCGAATAATGCATTATTGTCTCGCTAACAATTTGCCGACGCTTGTATGGGCGGCAAACCTTGCCGATCTCGAGCTGCACACGTCGCTCTCGCGCAAGGACAACATCAAGCGGCCCACCATGATGGTATTTGATCTCGACCCCGGCGCGCCCGCCGATATCGTCCAGTGCTGCCAGGTGGGCCTGTGGCTTCGCGATTTGTTAGGTAAAATGAAGCTGAAATCGTTCGCAAAAACGAGCGGCTCGAAAGGACTGCAGGTCTACGTGCCGTTGAATACGTCGGTGACCTACGATCAAACCAAGGATTTGTCGCGTTCTCTTGCTCAATATTTGGAACGCGAGCATGCCAATTTGGTCACGTCCAATATGTCCAAGTCAGTGCGCAAAGGCAAAGTGTTCGTCGATTGGAGCCAGAACGACGAACACAAGACCACCATTTGCGTTTATTCGCTACGCGCCAGGGACGAACCGACCGTTTCCACTCCGGTGACTTGGAACGAAGTAGAAAAATGCCTGAAAAAGAAGAATGCCGACCTCTTGAGGTTTCGCTCCGATCAAGTTCTCAGCCGCGTCGAAAAACTCGGCGATCTCTTCGAATCTGTCGAGAAACTGAAACAAAAACTGCCGCACAAGTGGAATACTTAGGATTCACACGACAAACAATTATTGAGCATGAACAACCACATATGGTTCGATGCGATTGGATGGGTCGGAGCAGCCTTGCTCCTGGTGGCATACGCAATGGTTTCCTCTAAAAAATTGGAGGCAGACTCAACTGTCTACCAACTCCTCAACATCATCGGCAGCCTTTTCCTGGTTGCTAACACAATCTTTTATCGGGCATATCCTTCGTCTTTTGTGAACGTGATTTGGGCCGGAATAGCCGTTTTTTCCGTCGCCACGAGAAAAGCGCGTTCTGTCTCGCTAGCCTCGTGCAACGCTCCGCATGCAAAAACTCGGCGACCTGACCGAATCGATGGAAAAACTTAAAACAAGAGGTTCCGAAGAAATCCCAGCTTTAAAATTATGAGAGCGGTAGTAATCAAAGCACCCGGAGGTTCTATCGAAATCGAGGAGCGCGAGCGTCCCATCCCGGGACCCGAAGAGGTTTTGATCCGCGTCTGTGCGTGCGGTCTCTGCCACGGTGACGTGATGGTGAAAAAGGGACAGTTTCCCTTCGCACGCTACCCGGTTGTGCCCGGACACGAAATCGCAGGTACAATTGAAGCAGTGGGAGAACGGGTTCGGTTTCTTGCGCAGGGAGCGCGCGTTGGTGTGTCGGCTCTATTTTCCTCGTGCGGGGTGTGTTGGCACTGCCTTGGAGCAGATGAATTTCTTTGCGAGAAACTGGATTTTACCGGTGTTACGAAGGACGGCGGATTTCAAGAATATATGGTCGCTCCGGCTGCTTACGTTGTACCGCTGCCCGAGGCGATCGAGTTCGCAGAAGCTGCGCCACTTATGTGTGCTGGTCTCACCGTTTTCAGTGGAATGCGTCACGCCGGATTTGAACCAGGCGATAAGGTGGCTGTGATCGGACTCGGCGGATTAGGGCACATGGCTGTGCTTTTTGCGAAATCCCTGGGAGGGCGGGTCGCAGTGATTTCGACGAACGCCGAGAAGAAGGCTGACGCTGAGGCGCTCGGTGCAGAACGATTCATTCACGTCAAGACTACAAATCCGGCAGACGCACTTAAGGCTTGGGACGGGGGCGCCGATCTAATTCTGGCGACGGCGCCGGATGCCGAAACGATGGCGGCCGCTTTCACCGGGTTGGCGGGCAACGGAACAATGATGGTTCTCGGCGCTCCGTTTGCGCCAATATCAGTGAGCGCGTTCGATTTGATCATGGGCAGGCGACGTCTAATGGGTTCGCCCGCGGGTTCGCGAAAAGATCTCAAAGATATGCTCGCGATTGCCGCATTGCATGGAATCCGCCCCCGAGTAAATCGCGTACCGCTTGAACGCCTTGCGAATGCCTTCGAGGAAATGGGCAAAGGGCACATGACTGGACGTACGGTTGTTGTTATGAAGTGATATTTGGTGTACGCATCGTCACCCGACGCAGCGTGCGATTCGCTTATGCGTAAAATTAACGTCAAAGATATTCCTGAACAGGAACGAAAATCGCCGAAGGGAAAGTTCGGGCGATTCATGAAACATGTTTCCATCTCGCTCGGACGCGAGCCAGAGTCACTCGATCTGTCAAAGCGGCACCCGTTTGACCTGACGCTGGTCCGAATTCCAAAAGGCAAATTCCTCTGTCCCTATCATGCACACGCAGCTGAATCGGAGCTTTACGTCGTGGTCTCTGGCCGCGGCAGCGTGCGCGACAAGGATGGGATAACAGAAGTTGGCCCGGGCGATGCATTTTTCTTTCAGCCAGGTGAGGCGCATCAGCTTTGGAATGCGGGGGATGGGGACTTTGTTTATTACGTGATCGCTGATAATCCTCGTAGCGGCGGTGCGACCGGCGATTCTTGTTACTATCCCGACAGCGGAAAATGGGCGGTGACAACAGACGCACGTGGAGAAGTCGTCGTAAAAGGGACGGAAACTGATTATTTCGACGGCGAAGAATGAGGTCACGCCGGTCCATACGGTTATGCGCAAAGTAAATCTGAACGAAATCAAGGAAGAGGCATGGCAATCGCGGGGTGGAAAATACGCTGTGTCGTTCAAGGGAATTTCGGAAGCTCTGGGACGCGAACCGAGCTCGCTTGATTTGTCCAAGCGTCACCCATTTGATCTGGAATGGAATCGAGTGCCTCCCGGGAAGGCAAATTTCCCGTACCACGCGCATTCAGCACAATGGGAGCTTTATTTGGTAATCTCTGGAAAGGGAAGCGTTCGTCATAAAGACGGCAGAACCGAAGTTGTGGCTGGAGATGCATTCATTTTCGGACCCGATGAACCGCATCAACTTAGAAACGCCGGTGAGGAGGACTTCATTTATTATGTGATTGCGGACAATCCAATCGGCGAATCGAACTACTATCCCGACAGTGGGAAATGGAAGGTAAACAAGTCATCCGCAGCAGATCGGGTTTTCATTAAGGGCCAGGAAACGGATTATTCCGACGGCGAAGAGTGATTGATTGTCATGTCAGGAGGCCGAGACATCTCTCGATGCGCTGATGCCGTAAAATAATCCAGAGATTCCTCGACGCCGCTCGAAGAGACAGAAGAGGAGGATGCCGTGGTCAGCCTGAAGGAGATCCTTTTGCCCGTTAGCTGGTCCGTATCCAGATTACAGGCATGGATTCGCATAAATCTCCGGACGATTTCCCGTACAAGACTTACCTTAACATTCTGCATAACCCGCTTGAGCTCATCGATGTGCAGAAATTAGCCGATGCCTGCACCGACAAATGGTATAACCAAACGCTATGCGATGTGAATGACTCGGTCGTCAGGCTGGCGGTGATCCAGGGCGAATATCATTGGCACGAGCATAAAGACATCGATGAATTTTTTTTCGTTCTCGATGGACATTTTCTCATCGATCTCGAAGATCGCGTTGTCGATCTTGCGCCAAGGCAGGGTTTCGTCGTGCCAAAAGGTGTGCGCCATCGCACGCGCGCGCCAGAACGCAGCGTGATTTTAATGGTCGAACGCGCGGACATTATTCCTACCGGCGATTAAATACGCCGAAGGCAGGTGAAAATCATTTCGGGTGGACAAACAGGTGTGGATCGCGCCGCTCTGGATGTCGCGCTAAGACATGGTGTCGAGTCGGGTGGTTGGTGTCCGACGGGCCGTCTCGATGAATTCGGTAGAATTCCCGACTGTTATCCACTTAAGGAGCTGGAAAACGGTGGATTCACGGAGAGAACGCTTCAGAACGTCAAAGATTCCGATGGAACCGTTATCTTTTATCCTGGCAAGTTAACCGGCGGTACTGAGCAAACAGTCCAATTTTGCGTTGGGCAACAACGCCCGCATTTGCTCGTCGATGCATCCAGCGTTTCCGGTGAAGATGCTGCGAGATTGATCGATGAGTTTGTCCGTAAAAACAAGATTGATGTCCTCAACGTGGCTGGTCCGCGTCAAAGTGAATGGCCGGATGGATACGATTACGCGTACTGGGCGCTGGATAATTTTCTCGACGCTTTGTAGCCACCGCCCCATGGGCGGTTGAGAATAGGACGGCTCACAGAGCCGTGGCTACAGGTTTACTATTCGTAGCGCAACGCTTTCACGGGATCGAGACGGGCAGCAAAGTACGCGGGAATGAGCGCGGCAATCGAGCAAATGAAAAACGCGGTAATACAAATGATAGCGACGTCTCGAGGAATGACTTCTGCCGGGATCGACGAAAATTGATAAACTTCCCGCGGAAAGACCTCGATATGAAATGTTGCTGCCAGCCAGTGACTGAACTCGTTGCGGTAACGGATTAACGTCATTCCGAGTCCTAATCCTGTCAGAGTTCCAAAGAGCCCGACAATTGTACCCTGGCCAAGAAAGATCCAGATGATTTGGGCAATGTTTGCACCGAGCGCTTTCACGATTCCAATTTCCCGCCGCTTTTGCACGGTTACCGTAATGAGCGTGCTCATGATTCCAAAAGCGGCAACGACGACGATGAAGAACAACAGGAAAAACATCACAGTGCGCTCGAGCCGCACGGCTTCGAAAAACTGGCTATTCATGTCGATCCAGGTCTGGGCATATTGCGGTGGCTCAAGAAATTGTTCGATTGCCTGTTTCACGCGCTCAGCGCTGTACGGGTTGTCTGTCCTGACGGTAATGCCGTGCAATGCGTCTCCCAGTCCGTATAGCTCCTGGCCGACATAGATCGGCACTAGCAGAAACTCGGAATCGTGCAGGTAATGACCCGTTTCAAAAATACCGGTAACCGTCAGCTCTTTTGGCAGGATGACATCGCGCAATTGGTCGATCGCCTTCTTTTCTTCGTCACCCTTGGCGTTTTCCAATTTTTTGATTCCATCGAGAATCTGCCCGAGATTGCCCGGCGAATAGACGGTGATCTTATCGCCGACGCTCACCTGCAGTTTTCGCGCAAGCTCAATCCCGAGCACGGCCGATTCCCCTTCCAGGTCGAGCTTGCCGTATTTGATGAATTTTCTCAGCGGGACGACCTTCTCTTCCTCTGCCGGATCGACGCCGCGAATTAGCGGGGCCACTCGCTTGTTTTGAAATTCGACGATCACCGGTCCCTGGATGTAGGGAGCTGTCGCAACCACGCCCGGCGTATTGTCGATTTTTGTTTTGAGCGTTCGCCAGTCGCGCAAAACATCCTCCGTGCTTACGAGAATGTGCGCGTCGAAGTCGATGACTTTCTGGCGCAGCTCACGATCGAACCCGGTCATCACAGAAATCACCAGAATCAACACTGTCACGCCGAGCATCACGCCAAGGACCGAGATCAGTGTGATGATCGATAGAAACGTGCGCTTTGGTTTCAAGTACCGCAGCGCCAGGAAAAGACTAAACGGAAGCTTCAATTCGGGATTAGCGTGGCGGCAAACTCGCTTGAATTCAACCGCCCCCTCTACTCGGAAAGCGCATGAGCTTTCAATTCCTCTAGCGTGACGAATTCGAGCGCGGACGCGTGGGTTGCTTCAAGATCGACTGGAGCCGCACGGTTGTGATCGAGCGCGCTTTTCCAGCGCGTCACACAGACGCACCATTTGTCGCCCGGCTTCAGTCCGGGGAAGCCCCATTCCGGCCGCGGAGTGACAAGGTCATTTCCATCGAGCACAGAGAAATCGAGAAATTCCTCCGTCACTCTCACACAGACCGTATGAAGTCCGATATCTTCAGGTCCGGTGCGGCAAAATCCATCGCGATAAAATCCGGTCATTGGGTCACGGCAACAACATTTCAGTTCGGTTCCCAGAACATTCGTCCGCATAAAAGTAAGTGATCAGAATATCCAACGAACCTTAACTGTCGACGAGCGCAATTACATTGGCCTGAGATATAAAAAGCGACGCGGGGACGCACCGCATTCCTTAAGCACTGGCATGCGAAACTACACGAGCGGACCAGGTCTTTCTGTTTCGCGAAGTTTTCGCAGTGCGCACTGCTTGCCCGCCGTGTGCAGGCGTCCTTGCGTCGTCTTATTTTTAGCGGGACGCCATCAATGGTAGCGGCAGCTGTGCCGGCGCTGGATGGGTTTCGTCTTTGCAGGCGACCCGCCTTTGGCTAGACAGGAGACCGTCAACTGTCCCGTGTCTCGACAAATTGTCATCGCTTACTGGCTCATTCCAGGCGAGGCGGCACGCAGTTATTTCCAGAATATCATTAATGACCTCGCGCGACGATATAACGGGCCTCACTTCGAGCCGCATGTGACGGTCCATGTCGAAGCGAATTGTACGGACGCAGTGGACGGAGTGCTTTCAACAGCCGCAGAAGGTTGCGAACAAATCGTGCTCCGAGCTCTCGAGGTAAGTGGTTCCTCTGAGTTTATCAAAACGCTTTTTGTACAGTTCGCTATGAACAGACAATTGCAGCGGCTTAATGAAAGCATTCGTAGCGCGGCGCGCGATTCCTTTGATTACCAACTCAATCCGCACTTGAGCCTGCTCTACAAGAAAATGTCGAGTCACGATCGACGCCTGCTCATGCGTTCGATTGAAGTGCCGTTTCCAGAAGTAACGTTTGACTCACTGAAAGCCATCCAATGCATTTCGCCGACACAAAGCTCTGCCGACGTAGAAGCATGGCGCGTCTTAGCGACGGAAAAACTGTCCGGGTAGGTGCTTAATTGGATCACATATGTGATCTAAAATTGAATTGGCCTCTGAATTGCGAGTTGCTGGGGCGCAAGGGTTCGCGCTATAGCTCGACAATTCTGTATGGTTTTCCTGTTTTGCGAAGCGCCGGGGCAGAGACGTTGTAAACCGGAATACCAGTGGAAGTCTCTCCATCGAGGATGCCGTTGTGGGCGTGGCCGTGAAACACGGCATCGACCCGAAACCGGTTGATTGGTTCTTCCAACCGGCTGGAACCAAGGAAGGCAAAAATTTCGGGATCTTCCCCTTTTAACGTGGCGCGGACAGGGGAGTAATGGAGTAATACGATTCGCCGTTCTGTTTGCAGCTTCGCGAGCGCCTGCTCCAGCCGCACAGCGTGCCTGATCGATTCTTGCACAAATTGTTTAATGAGCGGTTCGCCCCATGCATTTAACATTCGCCTGCCGAAGCCACCGCCGAAACCAGCAACGCCTGCGAAGCCGACTCCTGCGACTTCGATAGCTTCGCCGTCGAGCACATTTACACCTGCGTTATCGAGAATCTTACAAACCAATTCAGGCTGTCCCGATTCGAAATCGTGATTGCCCAGCACCGCAAGCATTGGGATTTTCACAGCAGCGCGGATATCAGCCACGAGTGCCTCAGCTTCGTCGGGAAGTCCGTAATCCGTGAGATCGCCGCAAAGCAGGAGCACGTCAGCATTGCTTGAGATCTCGGCAAACGCTTCATGTAACATGCCACGTGAGTGTTTGCCGTAATGAAGATCCGCAGTCGCAGCGATTCGTAATGCGCGCTTGGTCATTCTTCTTGAAAAACGTAATCGATGACGTCGGCGGACGTTCTTAGCAAGCGTATCGCGGCGTTACGGCTATGCACTCAAGATCGGCCTTGATTGCGTTATGAAGGTGATGGCAGCGAGGAGAACAGCAGCCGGGAAGGACAAAGGCGATCGGCTTCATCGGGGATCGGTGGTGGCATTACGGGATGCGGACATTCCGTTTTTGATTGGTGGCGCTTATGTCGTGGAAGTTTACGCAGGCGTGTCGCGTCAGACCAAGGACTTCGATCTATATCTGCGGCCGCAACATGTCGGTTCGGCCCTCAATGCACTTAAGCGCGCGGGATACAAGGTGGAAAGAACATTTCCGCATTGGCTGGCCAAAGCCAAACGCGGCCGGGACTGCGTCGATCTGATTTTTCGCGCGGGTAACGGATTGTGCGAACTCGACGATTCATGGTTCGAGCGAGCGAACAACAGCGAATTCCTCGGTATGCAAGTGAAGCTTTGTGCGCCAGAGGAAATGATTTGGATGAAGGCGTACATCATGGAACGCGAACGGTTCGATGGCGCTGACATCGCGCACATCCTTCAGAGTTGCGCGGAGAGACTCGATTGGCAGCATCTGATTCGTCGATTTGGTCCAGACTGGCGCGTGTTGCTCAGCCATTTGGTGTTGTTCGGTTATGTTTATCCGGGCGAACGCGATAAAATTCCACGCGCGATTATGGATGATCTGGTTACCCGATTACGCAGCGAGCAGCGTACTCTCGGAGACAAGCGCATTTGCAACGGCACGCTACTTTCGCGAAAGCAATATCTCCTGGACATTCAAGAACGCGGATTTCGCGACGCGAGGCTGCAGCAACGTGTCCATATGAATGCGAAGGACATTTCACAGTGGACGAAGGCGATCGCGAAAGAGGAAAATGCGCGGGGCAAGTCTGCGTGACTTGTTACTGCGTTAGGACGGACCCCGAATCAATGTGGCGCAGTCGCGGGCGTTGGAGTCGATTGGGCAGAAACCGGTGAAACTGTTGGCGACGGAACCGCAGACGCGCTGGCGATTTTCATTTTTGCTTTGTCGAGCACTGCTTTTTCTTCCGGATAAATTTCGTTGTCCGCCGCGTTCGCATAATCCCTCGCTGCGTCGAGTTGGCCCGTATCAGCCAGCACTAGCGCTGCGTAGACTGCCGCGTGCGGGTCGTGTAATTGATCCGCTGGCAAGGTTTCAATAATAGCAAGGGCATCCCCGTTTCGGCCAAGACGATAGAGAGAGAACGCATAAGTCACGGCGCAATTGAGTTCGTTCGGAGCACGGTCATGTGCCTCTTTGGCGAGATCATGCGAGCGTTCGACGTTCCTCTCGAGATTGAGACCGAGTCGCGCGAGATCCGCAGTGATCGGCGCCTCGTTAGGAGAGGTTTCGTGCAGACGCTGGAGAACATCGTAAAGTTTTCCGGTGTCATTCTCTTGGCGATAAAGCCGGCGAAGCGCGTCCAACGCCTCGCGTCGCAGGGGTGGATCTTCAGACACGCGTAGCCACAGTTGTTCGGATTGTTTCTCCAGAGTCCATTTCGAAGCGAGACGCGCGAGGACAAGTGCGCGCTCAGGCTGGTTGACAGTCGATTGTTCTGCGGCGCGCCAGAGCTTATCGAATTCGCCCGCAGTCCCGCTATCGCGAGATAATTGGCGCACGGCAATTGCCTGATATGCCAGTCGCAGATAATCGGATTCGCCCCACATTCCCTTGCGAGTCCATCGTTTCAAACGGGTCCAATTTTTTGCGTTCGCGTACGCGTCGGCCACCACAACGGAAGCAGGTGGTGCTGTTATTTTCTCAGCCGGGAGCTTCTCGATCCACTTAACAACCTCACCGGGCAGTCCATTTTGGTTCATCCATTCCATTAGCGACGCGAGATCGGATGGATTCTTTGCGGCAAAAGGTTTTACTCGCTCCAGCAACAGATGGAATTTCTTCTCGTCGAGCTTTCGATAAAAATTCAGGCAGAGAAGGTAATCGCCGAAGGTGACCTCCTGCGACATCTGGAGCTGTTGCGCCAGGTTATCTGCCGCCGAGAGATCATTGCGTGCCACAGCATCATTAAGCAACGCCCGCAGCGCGCCGGTCCGATAGGGAGCGAGCTGGCTGAGTCGCTCTAGATTTCGGCGTGCTTTTACATTCTTGTCCGGATCGCTGGAATGAATCTGCAGTGCCGCGAGATTGAACTGGTAGAGATCGTTCTTAGATTCTTTTTTTACGGCAGCGGCGAATTGCTCTTCTTGTTCGGCCCAATTTCCTTCAGCAGAAGCCAGCCAGCCTGCAACAACATGAAAGGCTGCCCTGTCACGATCCCTGGAAGGAATCCGATCGAGCGCTTTTCGCGCAAGATCTAGCTGCCCAAAGCGCAGGGCCGCGGAAACGAGATTAAGCTGACTGTCCGGATCTTCTGGGCGCAATCGCGCAATTTGTTCGCGCCATGAAATCGCCTCTTCGAGATTCTGTTTCTCCGCTGCTTCCGCTAATATGTAGAGAGTCGGCAGAGAATCGGGATGTTTTGCCAGCAGTTCTTGCGCGGTCTGAGTTGCTTCACTGAACCTTCCCTGCTGCAGCATAGAGGCTGCTTCGTGTAACAGGCGGGTTTGATGCCAGTCA
>Ga0070741_10002319_pt1 | contig 51890 bp, 36 predicted proteins | sample Coa_R1_4_FD_66440 | JGI IMG/M metagenome (GOLD analysis project Ga0070741, IMG submission 66440) | Surface soil microbial communities from Centralia Pennsylvania, which are recovering from an underground coalmine fire - Coalmine... | ecosystem: Environmental > Terrestrial > Soil > Unclassified ... | reverse complement strand
ACCAGCGCCAATTGGGGTTTGACCAGCGCCGCCCATGCCAGCCCCGCTCCACCGACAATCCAACGGCCTCGTCGTATCGCCAGATGCAGTGTCGTTAGCCCGGCCAGAATGAGCAGCGCTGTCTGCCCCTGCCAGAGCGTGGTCATGCCGGGGACAGCAGCGGCAGCGTAGAGCAGGGTGTCACGCTCACGTTGCGAGACTGGAACAGGCAGCGTTCGCCACAAGAGCACCGCGCAGACCAGCCACAGCACGCCATTGACCAACCACCACGCGACCCATGCCTGTGAGATATTCAGCCTGCCGAGACCGCCAAGCAGCCAGTACGTGTAAAACGTCGGAAAGGGGAAAGACCAGACGGTATGAATGCTGTAGGGATCGCTGTTCTGCCCATAGAGCAGCAATGCTGCCCGGTGGTTTACGTCAAAATCAAAATAGACAGGGCCAGGTTCCCGCAGGTACAGCGCCGCCGCCACCGCCATAAACAGGCCGGGCAACGCCAGAGCCAGCACAAACGCCAGGCGACGCAGCGATTGAGCCAGCCTGCCTTCGCGCAGCCACAGGCCGAGGAGCATCGGCAGCGCGGAGACGGCGACGAACGGCCCCGCACCGTTCAAGAGGCCCATTACCGGGCGTCCGGGGCGCGCGATTCCGGTAAAAGTCCGTAGATGTCGGCACGCACCCAGGTGACGATGCGATCTGAAGCGTTGGGCTGGGCGCGCGTTTCGCGGTCATACAGCCAGATCAGAAAATCCCATTTCAAACTGCTGCGCTCCCACCGGTAGGTCAGTGGGAAATCCTGGCCGACGTAAGCCGCACCAAGTTTGGGCGGCTCGCTGGTATCCGCTGTAATCACCACTGGCGCATTGACGGTGGGCGCAAGGCTCGTCACGAACTGCGTGTTGTAGAAGCGGTGCAGCGCCCAGGCCAGCGCGCCGTCGTCAAAGGGATCGCCCTCGCCCGGCTGCACCACAATCTCCATGTCGTAGGGCATCCCGGTAGCCCGCAGCGAGGCCACCACCAGCGTCTTTTGCATCAAGTTCAGGTTGCGCGCTGCCGGGCGGACGTGCCACAGTTCGCGCGGGTTGTCCGCGTTCACAACGGCGGCGTGCCAGCCAGAGCCAAAACTGTAAATGCTGAGGATGAGCAGCACGCCGATTCCGGTTCCATGCCAGGAAGCTCGCGCGCCCCACATGCTGCCCACCAGGAAGAAGGTGATGACTGTCAGCAGCAGGGCCGGAACGACCATGATCACCTTCATCAGAATCGGCTGCGGGATGCTCGGCAGCAGCTCGGGATTGGAACTCATAATGCCGTTACCCACGATCACCAGATTGATCGCAGCAATCGCCAGCGTAGCCGCAACCGCAACGCCCTGGACGTATGGCCCCCAGGCCGGGACGTTCCAGAAGCGATCTCGCACGGGGGCCAGCATTTTCTCAAGGGTAATTGCCGACAGCGCCGCCAGCGGCAGAGTCAGCCACAGTGCGTCGCCGGGTTCCGCGCCGCCGTAACCGAGCGCCCACGCCGCCGAGGCGATCAGCCAACCGACCATCGCCCGCTGCAAAAAGCTGCCGTCCCTGCTGATGACCAGGTAGGCTCCGGTCAGCCCGAAGACCCACAGTACCGGCTCGTACAATAGCGACACCAGCAGCGGGAAGGCGAAGGGATAACCCGCCGGGCGCGTGGTCAGGCCGCGCACCGCCTGGTATAGCACGTCGCCAATGCCGCTCAAGCCCTGCGGATAGAGCAGGAAGACCATTGCCGTCAGCGCTATCACAAAGCCGCCGATCACGGCAGCCCGAATCCAGGGCCAGTCGCGCAGCCCCTGGGCAACGGCGCGGCGGTATTCGAGATCGGGATCGTCCACCGTCGAGAGCGCGAACGACAGGCCAAAGGCCAGCCCCACCAACGTCAGGAATCCGCCCGGCTCGGCCATTAAGACCAGCATTAACAGCGCGATGCTGCACAGAATGGCGTAGGCTGCGCGCCGCGTCTCAATAAACTTGCCAAGCCAGTAAATGCCGACCACCGCCAGCGCCATTGCCCACACCGCGCCGCTCATCGAGCGTGAGGCCAGCAGCAGCACCGGCGAGATCGCCAGCAGCGCCGCGATGATGAGCGCCTGCACCCGCCCCAACCAGCGCCGGAACAGCAGCGGCGACGCCACCAGCAGCACGCCCAGGATCGCGGTAGGCAGGCGGGCCGTCGCCGTATCGGAACCACCGATGCTCATCGTGATTACATTCGCAGTGAACATCAGCGGGTTGTGGCTGACCAGCGGCGATCCGGCGGCGCGCGGCTCGATGGCGCGGAAAGCGGCCAATGCCTCGTGCGCTTCGCCGTCACTGAGCGGGATCGTACCCAGTTCGGCCAGCCGCAGCGTCAGTGACAGCAGGACTAGTGCCACGTACAGGATCAGTTCGAGCGAGACCGCCACCCGGATGCCCGGCGCTGCGGCGGGTGTTTCGGATATACTCTCCGCTGGAGTGTCGGTCACTGTCGAGGGTGTCGCCTCTAAGATCATCGGATTCCGATCAAACATGCCTATCCACCTGCTGTTGTGGGAGCCTGTCCCTCAATGGCTGCCGCCGAATAGACGGCAACGTTACCGCTTGAACACACTGGAGTCAACCCGTCAAACTTGGCAATGCCCGACGGGTCAAAATCGCGGCGTTCCGTCGGCCCGACGTACACGTAGGTGATCCCGTAGCGCTTGATCACTGCCTGCGCTTCAGGCCACAACACCGTGTTGTACAGCCGGGCGATGGCCTCCTGCCGCGTCTCGACGCGCTGCCCGTTTTCGTAATAGACGTTGAGCGTGTCAAACGCACTGCCGCGCCACTGCCGCTCGTGGTTGTCCCAGCCCAGCAGCGTGGGGATACCCGTCAGGCCGCTGACCCGCCCATAGATGCCCGTCACGTTGTAGGCGATGTTGGGCTGCGTTGCCTCGGCCACCACGTCCTTGTCGGAGCGGGCAACGTTGGCGAGGCACTGGATCACCTTGTAGTCGTCGGGGCTGGCCGCCAGGGACTCGCCACCGTCCAGGGTCATCACTTTGCCCGGTGACTGGTCTCCCTCTTTGATGGCCCGTGAATAGATGGCGTACACGGGGTAGACCAGGCCCATGCCCACCAGGATCACTGCACTGATGGCGAATAAACGCCGTGCCTGGGCCGGGACAAACCGCTCGTCAAGCGGTTCCACCGCGCGAGCAGATGCCCGTTTGCGCTTCAGCTTGGGCACGCCCTCCGCCAGGATCGACCAGACAGCGAAGGCGCTGGCAACGCTCCACAGCAGCCAGCCCTGGTAATACAGTTTGAAGATCGTGTTGATGCGCACGCCGAAGCCGTCCTGCAAGTAGGCAAAATCAGGAACCAGCGTCAGAACTGCGCCCGCCGCGATCAGCAGCAGCGTAAAGGCCGTCGAGGGCGCATAGCTGATCGCGTCTTGTTCATCGTCGTCCGGTGCGGGCCGCGCAAACAGCCGCGCCACCACGACGAACAGCGCCAGGATGAGCAGCCCTTCGGTCAGCAAGCCCTGGACGCGCCGCGCCAACACCAGCGGCAGGACGCCCAACAGCCCGCCCGACTGGTCAACGACCTGCAAGGCGGCCTGCCTCGTATCCGGGCGTAGCCAGGCCCAGATCGTCAGCACCAGGAAGGCGACCACCAGGAAGCCGACGCCGATCCCGATCACCTGGCGGGCAAAGGGGGCGTTGAAGCGCGGCCCGGCCCGCCAGGCCTCCGCTACCAGATACGCACCCAGGATGACGATGAACGGCCCGAACATCACAAAGAACTGCTGGAACTGGGTCGGCCACAGAATGTTGACGACGACGCCCTGCACCTGCGATCTGAAACTCAGGAAGAACGGTAGATACAGGATCGCGGTCAGGGCCAGCAGCGCCAACCCGAATCCGGCAATCCCGCGCCAATCGCCGCTGGCGAAACGGCCCATACCATTGTGGATCAGCCGCCGCAGGGCCTCCGCGCCGACCAGCAGCACCAGGTACACGCCATCCCACGAGTTGAGAAAGACCATGCCGCCCACGAAGATCGCATAGAGCAGCACTTCCCAGGGATCGAGCCGCCGCCCGCCCAGGACGAGATTGAGCGCCAGCCCAATGGACAGCATGGCGAAGGGCAGCGCCAGCACGTGCGGGTGCATGTCCGAGAGGACAAAGCTGAACTGCGGAAACTCGGTGATGGGCTGCGCGCCGATGGGTTTGCCGCCCAGGTCGTAATCACGCACGACACGGCTGTAACGGAACCACCACCAGAAGTTCCAGTGTTCCGGGCTGGCACTGTTCGCCGTCGCACAGGTGCTGCCATCACCGGGAGGATAGGCATCACGATCCTCAATCGCCATCCACTGAAGGTAGGCAGCAGGGGCCGTACACGTCTGGTAAGGAATCTCGACCAGCACCGTGCCCAGGTTGCCCATCACGACGGCAAACACAGCAGCTAGTATCCCGGCCCCCAGCGCGCCGCGATGAACGGGGCTGACCTCACCCCCCGCCTCACTGTCCTGATTTTCACTCCCCCTCTCTGCGAAGCGGCGAGGGAGTTGGGGGGTGAGGTTGTTCCGCACCCGCGCAGCCACCAGGTCGTAGGCGATACCAAATGCGCCCGTCCCGGTCAGCGCGAAGAGGAGCGGCAGCGCCAGGTTGAAAGCCGTGCCGTTGGTGACGCCGCTCAGATTGGCGAGCGTGCCCATCAGGATGTAGCCGAAATGGTAGTAACTGATCGCGTAGCCCGACATCCAGGGATCATTGGGTGGAAAGGTGGCGCTGCGCCGCACGCCGCTCAGGAAAGCCATTTCCATCGGCTTTTCCGTTGCCACCAGGCTCGGATTCAGTGCCCGGACGATCACCCAGGCAACAAACAGGATCGCAAACAGCGCTTCCGTCGTCAGCACCAGCGACCCGTTACGCCGCAGCCAGGGCACAATCGGCATCTGCTGGCGCTGCGGCCACGTCGCGTAGCTGACCAGCCCCACGCCGAGCACCATCACGCCTGCCAGCACCGTCGAGCCGGGTGTGTTGCGCAGCAGTTGGAAGATGTTGAGCAGCCAGTACACAAAGCCGATCAGCATCAGCCCGGCGGCACGCGCCAGCGGGTAGCCCCGGCTCGGCAGGGCGCTCGTCAGCCGGTAAAACAGCGGGTAGACGGCTGCCCCGGCCAGCAGGGTCAGCAGCCACCAACCGAGGACTGCCCCTCCCTCACGTGCGATCCAGTCAAAGAACATTCCTACTCCCCATGAAACCTCACCCCCGGCCCCTCTCCAACTGGCGAGGGCAGAAAATTCGATATGCAGTACCGCACGGCTCCCCCTCTCTGCTTGCGGAGAGGGGGTCAGGGGGTGAGGTCAACCCATCACCCACCTGCCAATACATCTTGCAACGTCGCGCCTGGAACGACGTGGTAAATGCGGCTGAACACTGTCTTGCTCGTTTTCATGCCGTTTTCGTCCAGGCCCGTGTCCTGGTAATCCTGCTTGTAGACCACTTCCAGCAGGCCGCGCTTTACCATCTCGTCGAATTTGGCGAGTCCCTGCGCCGAATAGATCGTCTGCTCCATCTTATTCACGACAATGTACTGGATGTTGTAGAACTTGAGCATCGTCCAGAAGGTGTTGATGTCCGTCGTATTGTACATGGCGTTGACATTCGCAGCCCGCTGGAAAACCAGATTCGGCAGCGGATCGATGGTGCGCTGCTGGCGTTCGTGGAAGTTCCAGCCGATCACGGTGGGCAGGCCCGTGCTGATCGAAATCCGCCCGCCGAGTTTGTACTCGCTCATGTAGCCTTCCAGGATGACCGGGCTGCCCTTCACGTTATCCTGCATCCACTTGATCACTTTCAGATCGTCGGCCAGCGGGATCGGCGTGGCAGCCTCGTAGTAGGTCGCGTACTCCATGTAGGCGTCGCCGTCCAGCGTGTGCGGAGCCTGCGGAGCCATGCGCATGGCGATCTTGCCCTGGGTGGACATGATCGGGAACAGCCCGGCAGCGGTCAGCAGCAGCACCAGGAAGCCCAGCCATGCCCCGCGTAGCACCATTCCCCACCGCACAGACGCCTGGATCATCCAGGCCAGGGCAACGCCACCCACCAGGCTGAACAATATCCACGCCTGCATGTAGAACTTGAAGAACGTGTTCTGGCGGCCAATGTCCGCCCCCAACACTGCGACCTCCGGCCCGAACGAGACGGCAAGCGCCAGCCCGGTCAGCAGGTACAGGACGCGCATCTCGCGGCTCTGGTCGGGCACGCAGAACAGGATCGCGCACCAGGCCAGCAGCGGCAGGCAGATCAGCGAGATCGGAATGGGCAGGCTGAACAGCCAGATTTTGACCGGCACGGAGATAAAAAACAAGGTGAACAGCACCGTCACGCCGATGAAGGCCGCCAGCAGAATCAGCGCCCAGGCCCGCCCGATGAAATCCCGCACGTACAGTTTGCGCAGCAGCCGCGCCGTTTGCCAGAGCAGCAGCGTCACGACGGCGAACAGAAACAGGCCATGAATGTCCAGATAGGCCCAGATCGGCGTCTTGTTGCCCTCAAAGGACTTGATCGCATTTTCGGACAGGTACGAGGTGGCCCAGAACGCTGTGAAGGGCATGGCAGCAATGGCCTGCACAGCGAAGAACCAGGCAAGCTGCGCCATCCACGGCAAGACACTCCGCCGCCCGAAGCGCTTCCGGCGCAGGTACATGGCGAAGGTTATAGCCAGGATCGCCAGCAGCAGGTAGGTCGGCCAGTCCCAGGTGTTGGTCGGCTGCAAGACGCCCACTGCCAGCCCGCCAAAGGCCGTCGCCGCGATCACGGTCAGCGTGGAACGCGCGATGCGCCCCGCCGCCAGCACCTCCGCCAGTAGCCAGCCCAGGACGAGCAGCGTCAGCGGCAGCGCGATCATGTGCGCGTGCAGGTCGGCAAAGACGAAGGTGAAATACGGCATCTCGTTGATTTCGTTGTTGCTGCCGGGCAACTCGCCCACCACGCTGCGCGGCGCCCAGAACCAGCGATCTGGCGAGATCGGCAGCAGCCCGCCGTTGAACACCTGCCCGATCCCGGCCCCCAGACTGGAGAGGAAATGCTGCGCATTGTGCAGGCCATAGCTGATCTGATCGCCGAACGACGGGTTGTCCACTGCCTGGGTCAACTGCAAGCTCTCTTCGGGCGAGGGCTGGCGTCCGTTCTGGCGCACGAACTCGCTCAGTTTCCAGGTGAGCATGTCGTTGGGGTCGAAGCTGTAGCCGCCTGCTTTGGCAACGCCCATCCAGAACACGCGCGGCGTATCCAGGTTGCCGAGCACCACGCACAGCAGCAGCGCCAGTGTCCCGGCCAGGTACGGGCTGGCGCGAGGAATGCGCAGCGCGAAGCGCCGCCGTGCCTGGGCCGTTTCGCCGTTCTCGTCGCCTTCGTCGCGCGGGTGGAACCAGCGGTAGGCCACCAGGTTGAAGGCGAAGGAGAACGCCGCGATGCCGGTCATGGCGAACAGGGACGGCACGATCAGGTTGTAGGCGATGGACGGCATCAGGCCGAGCAGCTTGACGGGCGTGCCGACCAGCACAAAACCGAAGTAGTAGTAATTCAGGTAGCCACCCGCGTACCAGGGGTCGTAGGGCGGAAAGACCGTGCTGCGCAGCACAGCGGTGAAGAAGGCAAAGTCCATCGGTTTTTCACCGCCAAGCACCTGTGCCCACAGGTCCGGGTTGCCGAGCCGCACGAACAGGAACCCGACGAACAGAACGAGCGTGATCAGTTCAATGATCAGCATGTGCCGCCAGTTGATACGCATGTAATCCATCAACTCGGCGCGGTTGCGCCAGCCCACGATCAGCCCGACCAGCGCCAGCCCGGCGAGGGTGATGGCAATGCCGGGCTGCGACCAGGTGAGCAGGTTCAGCGTTCCACCCGCCCACACAATCCACGCCACGATCAGCAGCCCGGCGATCTTGACCAACGGGTAGCCACGATCTGGCAGCGCCGGCAGCAGTATGAACAGGATCGGCCACGCCGCAAAGCCTATGATCAACATCAGCGCCCACCAGACGACGACGGCCAGCAGCGGGCTGGTGTTGATCGGCCAGTCACGGTTGAACAGGTCTTTGAACGTCCCGCCGTTAGTCTGGATGGCCCGCAGCGTATCCGACATCATGAAGCCCGTCGGCGCGGGGCTGGATTGGGTGGGGTTCCAGGCCACGCGCCCGATCAGCGTCGTGTCCTCCGGCTTGAACGTAACAGCCGACGCCTCAGTCGTCGTCACGCTGCCCAGCACCCCCGCCAGCAAACTCGGCGTGTATTTATCGTTCTTCTTGAACAGGAAGACCGTCGGGTGGTCGTAGACGCTGAATGCTTCCTCGGATTCCCACTCGTTGACCCACTTCGGGGAACCGTAGGTGGGCAGGTTTTGATCGGCGATCTCGAAGCTGCCGAGCGAGGGGAACGACGTGACGGTCTTCACCAGATCAAAGCCAAGCTGCTGGCTGAACAACGTATCGTAGAACCGGATGCTCATCGGGAAGCGCAGCGGCATCCGCGAGAGCGAGTCGTAGAAGCGGTTGCTGGTAATGATGAAGTAATCGGCCTGGTCGAGCGCCGCCTGCATCGTGCTCCGCTTCAGTGTGTCGTCTTCCAGGGCCATTTGCAGCTTGGCTTCTTTGTACCACGTGCCGAGGCCACCGAAGGCTTCACAATGGCCTGAACTCAGGCCCGATGGCGTATCGTGTGTCAGCGGCATGTCGTCCGGGATCGGGCAGACTGCCCAGGGAACGGGATCGTCCCAGTCGCCTTCCCAGGCGATGACCGTGCCTGTGACCTGGACGGGCGTGTCGCTGGCGATCTCCAGGTCAAGCGCCTGCTCCGCCTCGACCTTGATCGGCTCGTCCAGTTTGACCGAGTACGCCTCGCCGAACGGCGAAGTACGTGTCGAACCGGCCTCGGTGGTCAGCGTCCCCTCGGCCAATGCCGTGTTGCCGCCCGGTTTCAATAACCTGACGTGTACGTTGACCGGGTTCCCGCTCCGCGTCGGGTCAAGCAGATGGCGGATGTCGATACGATCAATCGTCCCGGCGATAGGCGCGCGGAATTGCGTTCGCACCGGCGTCGGGCCGAAGCCGGAGATTGCCTCCTTGTCCTTCTCCGGCAGGCGGATCAGGCCCACGCGCTCGCCCTGGCCGTTGGTGAGCAGAAAATCGCTCTGGCTGTTGCCGTCGCGCAGCACATCCAGGGGGCTGTCGCTCCAACTGACCAGGAAGTAGGGCTGCCCCGGCCCCAGCAGCGCCGCCTGATCGAGCATAACCGTGTACGTCGCGCCCAGCCGTCCGCCCGATACACTGAAATCGTCGGTCAGCGTTCCCTGCGCGATGATCTGTGTGCCCGCCGAATCGGTGGCGATCCCGACGGTGAAGCGCTTCTTCTGGTCGGAGTGTTCGGGATCGGCAATGTGGTTGACCACAACCCGATCCGTCACCAGACCATTCCCGCGGATGACCTCTGTCACCTGCCGCTGGTAGGGCTGGTACTGTGTCACGTTCAGTTCGATCTGGCTGGCCGCGAACATATTGACCAGCCGCGTTGTGCCGTCGGGGGCGGTGATCGTTGTGGACAGGCCAGAGGGCAGGTTGCGCTGCACCCAGCGCGTGGCCTCAACGCGGGTAAGCTGGCGCTGGTAAATCCGGACGAACATCGTCGCCCACAGGTAGGTCAGTCCGACAACGGCGACCAGCAGCAGTGTCCCACCTGCATAGGCCAGCCGCCGCATCGTGGTCGGGTTTTGCTGCACATAGCGCCGCGCCCGCGTGAAAATCTCGTACAGTGCCCAGGCCGCCATCAGGATCAGGAACGGGTACAGGTTGATGTAGTAGCGCATGGTCATGACCCACTGGCGACCCATGTACCCGAAGTAAACCAGAATCCAGGTGAAAGGCAAAATGTGGCGCGTCCACTGCGGGCGGGCGCGCAGGATTTGCAGCCCGGCCCAGGCCCAACCGAACCACGCCATCAGGCCCAGCGGGATGCCCAGGCCCCACAAGACGATGTTCCGCCAGGGGAAAAGGTATGAAGGGCGGCTGGCCCACTGGTGGTTGGGCGGAAAATCGACCTGCCCATTAAGGAAGGCTTGCGAGCGCTGCAATTCCTCTATCCAGGGCGCATACGGGGTTGCCGCGCTCAGGAAGCTGACCGGTGTGCCGGGAGTCTCACTCCGCAGTTCCAGAAAGCCGACGAAGGCGATACTGGCCGGGACGATGATACCGATTGCCAGGGCCAGCAAGAACCACTGCATACGCCGGGCGCGCGCCAGGGATGGGTTAAGGATGACGCCCAGGATAAACCAGGCCGCAATCAGGGGCGTCAGCCACATGAACGGCGCGAGAAAACCGTACAGCCCAGGCCCACCGGTGAAGGCGTGCGGATTGGTGATGCGGAAGGTGATGAAGGTGGCGATAGCCGCCAGCACGCAGTTCGAAAGCGCGCGGTAGATCAGCCGCCAGCGCTCGCGGCCCGGCAGCGACATATCGAAGGCGGGCAGCGCGTAGATCATCGCCGCCAGCACGATGATCCCGAACAGAAAGGCGGTGTTGATGCGTGTGGCAAGCGCCGCACCCATGCCCACGCCGAACCCCACGAAGTCGTACCACTTGCAGCGATCCATCGCCCGCGTGGCGAACCAGAAGGCGATGACGACGGGCAGATTGGTGAAGGCATCGGTGGTCCAGTAGTGCGAAAGCTGGATGGGAAAAACCGCCGCCGCGTACAGCGCCGCAGCCAGCACGCCGATCCAGGCGTTGTACAGCCGCCGCCCGATCAGGAACAGGAAGATTACCGAGATCAGGTCGGCGATGGCCGAGACGCTGCGCCCGACCAGGTGTGCGCCGTTGTAGTGCAGCCATTCATTGTCGCCGCTGATGCTGGCTGTCAGTTGCGTGGCGAACTTGACCACGAACAGCGGCAGTTCGCCGTACACGTAGGAGCCGTTCCCGGCATTTTTGGGGTACCAGGTCGAGCACTGCGAATCAAAAATCGACGTGGCTGCACCCTGCGTTTGAGGGTAGCGTTGCAAGCACAGCTGAAGCTGCTGGGCCTGGTTGACGTCGGAGCCTGTCGGTTCGAGCGGCCCGGCCAGCTTGTCGATCACCCCGGTCAGGAAGCGCTCATCGGGATGCAGATGTGTGTAGTCGTCCCAGTTTTGCCCGGTAAAGCGGAAATACGCCCCCACGCACAGGATGATCACCAGCAGCACGCCCGCAATGGCATCCGCGCGGGAAAGGATGGGCGTCCGTGCGCCCCAGCCCGTGATCGGTTCGTGCTGCTCGTGCTGCACATCCCGCTGCGGCGTTTCAGGCGCGTTATCGGCGGTCAATGGCTGCGAATCAAACGTCATGCTGTGGCTGTCCTCGATCCTGGCAAAGCAGGAGCGACCTTGCGGATCGCCCCGGTACGGCAGTTGTATTACACAGTCAGGCGAAGTTTACCTCACCCCCGGCCCCTCGCCGCTTCGCAGAGAGGGGAGCATTCTCTACTGCTTATGCTGTCAGCATCCAGCGCGCTTCAGCGGGCTTCGTTGATTCAGCCCGGTACCTGAGCGCCGGGCACAGCTCACCGCCCCGCGTCCCCCGGTGTAGGTGGGGCAGGCGGAGTCTCCGTCGGCAACTCCTGGCACGACGGCGGCACAATGCCTACTCGCCCGATGATCCAGTCACAGCCAACGGGCGGCACGACGTACATCAGGTAATCGCGGCTCGGCTTGTAGGCGGCGACCTTCATCGTCAGCCCGTTGGGGAACCACTGCGCCAGCAGGTCGGCGAACTCCTTGTCCTCCGGTGGCAGGAAGAACAGCAGTTGGCGATCTGGCCTGATCTCGTAGGGCGTGCCAATGTTGGCTTTGATCAGGTTGAAGAAATTCTCCTGTAAATCTGGGTCGCGCCAGATGATGTTCGCCCAGTGCGGATCGCCCGCCTCGATGCCCACCGCGCGGTAGTCCCACCAGTTCGGGAAGGCAGGCAGAAAGGCGTTACCCGGCGCACCCGTGCTGTCGATGAAGCCGCGCAGGGCGTGGCCCGCCTGCCGGTGCGGCAGCGTGGAGTTGCGGTAATCGGCCATTGCATCGACAAAATAACTGTTGGCGTTGGCAAGCGTGCCCGCCACCAGGAACAGCACGGCTACCGCATAGATACTGCGGCGCGCCCACTGTTCGGGGAGGCGCTGGGCCACCATCCGCAGCAGGTAGGCCAGCGCGAAGGCCGCCATAAAATAGACCATCGGCAGCGATCCACTGGCGCGGGTCAGGCTTGGCACTTCGATGGAGTAAGCCAGCGACAGCGCCGCCGGGAGCAGCATGATCAGGATCGAGATCGGCAGCAGCCAGTCCGCCGGGTCGCGCCGCCGGACGATGCGCGCCCCGGTCAAGCCCAGGCCAAGCACAAACAACGCGCCGGTGAAAAAGTCCAGTTCGGGCGTTCCATCGGGCGCGCCGTTGAACCAGGACATATCACCCCGGAAATTGAACATCAGCGCCGAACGGTACAGGTTATCGGCCAGTTCAGGCAGGTTCTTCTTGAAGTTTTCAAAGGCTACCGCCGGGTCTTTCAGCCCTTCCTCCCCGAACAGGCGGCCCGTTGTCCGCTCCCAGAATTCCCTGGGATACTCGACCATATAGCGGCCCAGCGGCGCAAACACGGCCAGAGAAATAATGATCAGCGCGAACAGATTCAAGGTGTAACGCCCCACGTCGTGGCGGCGGCGCGCCCGCAGGATAAGCGCCAGCACGAACCCGGCGATGACCACCAGCGGCAGCATCCGCACCGCCTGGTAACAGTACATGCCGATCCCAAGCGCCAGCCCGGCGATCAGGTAGTCGCTGCGGCGGTTGTAGCGCAGCCCCCGCACCAGGAACACGAAGACCACCGCCGTCACCAGCGTGGTTGTGACGATGCGCAGCCCCAGGCGCGACAGCAGCACGTGCCAGAAGCTGGTCGCCACCAGCGCCGCCATGATCAGCCCGGTCAGGTTGCCCAGGTCACGGTCTTCCTCCTCGACGAGCGCCCGGCCCATCCAGAAGGCCAGCAGGATCATGACCATGCCTTCCAGCCCGGTGCCGATTTGCAGGAATTCCAGGCCGACGGTCATGCCCGTGATGCTTTTCAGCACGGCCAGGTAATACATCTGGAAGCCTTCACGCCCGCCATTGTTGGGGAAGAACACCGAGCGATTGCCCTCGAACACCCGCTGCGCGTCGAGCGCCTTCTCGACGTGATCGCTGGTCATCTCTGGCGGGTATTTCCCCAGGCCGCTAAAGCGCAGCCACGCCCCTACCAGCAAGATCACGATCAGCGCCAGCACCGTCCCTGACAGGCGGAAGGTGATCGGGCGCGTGAACAGGCCGCTGATCCGGCGTGTTGCCTGGTTGAGGAGCTTCCCCGGCTGGATCGGGCCATCATACAGCACGACGAACCACGTCCCGACGCCCATGATCCAGCAAAACACACCAAAGGTGGTGAAAGTGTTGTGGGCATTGAACGACCACGCGCCGAACGTCCAGATCAGCGCCAGGAAGCCAAGCGCAATGCGGATGCCGTACTTGACGACGTAATCTTCCAGGCTGCGGGCCTTCCAGGTGGGCCGCGCCGCTTCAAGCGGCGGCAGCCGCCAGAATGACCCGCTACGCGCGGCAATGATCGCCATGCCCAATGCGCCGATGATCATCAACCCACCACACCACCACAAGCGCTGATCCGCCGCCTGTCCGCGCACCGAGGTGAGCAAAATCGACCCGGCCAATGCGATCAGGAACGCAGCGCCGGAGGCGACCAGCACAACGGCTGCTTCACGGCTGATGGGCGGCACGGTACGCGCCGCCGGGCGACTCTCCACCATCACCACGTCGCCTGGGGAAAAGATCGCATCGCCGATACGCTCTGGACGGCGCAATGTCTCGCGCAGCGCGTCGAGGGTTCGCGCTGGCTGCTGGATCAGGCGAATCAGCACTTCGCCGAGCGTCAGTTCCTGGAAGGGACGCGGCGCAGACTGCGGTTCGTCTGCCTCCGTGTTCGGTGCGCTCTCGGACGCAGGTACTGGATCGGGATTCGGGTTATCGGTCAGCAGTTCGGCCATAGCGTTCGTTCACGAAATCTTCGGGGGTTGACCTCCCCTTCTCTGCTTGCGGAGAAGGGGTCAGGGGTTGAGGTCAAACCTTCCGCGCCTTCACACACAAAATCAGCGTCGAGCGCTCCGGTGGTTCGTTCATCTTGTTCGGGCGGTCAAACCAATTAAACACGGCCAGCCCCAGGTTGATCGGGTTGAGCAGGCTGCCGCTGTTCTGGTCGAACGTCGTGCGATCTGCGGCCAGCGCCAGTTCTCTGGGCATCAGCCCGCTTTCCAGCAGCGGCTTGCCCAGCCCGTACACGATGTTGTGGATGAACGGGAAACAGTAATGAGTAAAGGCCCGTTCCTCCTCGATCTGGAACCCGGCCTGCAATACCGACTTGCGCAGCAACTCCCTCGTGTACAGCCGGACGTGGTTGGCCCAGATGCCCGCCAGCGGCCCATGCTGAATGTGCGTGTTGAAAAGCGTCTCCAGCGTCTTGTTGATCGGGTCCCACCAGAACGGGTAATTGGCGTGCGGCACGGTGATCGCCACAACGCCGCCCGGCTTGAGGACGCGGTACACCTCGCGCAGCCCGCGCACATCGTCCTCAATGTGTTCGAGAATCTCGGACAGGATGATGCCATCAAACATATTGTCGGGCCAGGGCTGGTCGTAGATGTCGGCGCGCACAAGGTGCACGTCCGGCAAATGGCCGACGTTTAGCCCGGCCTTTTCCACAATCTCCGGGTCAAGTTCCAGTCCGAACAGCTCGCACCGGCTGACGGTGCGGATCATGTTCAGGTAGAAGCCGCGCCCACACGCGCAGTCATAGATCAGCTTGTCGTCGGTAGGTTCGATCCACTCGAAGATGGTGCGCACGCGCCGCTTGAAAGCCATGTCGGCCTCGTTGCGGGTCAGGCGTTGCAGTGTGGCTTCGGTGATCATAGTCGTTACTCCCGGCTGCCTCTCTCGGTAGTCGTTGCAGGCGGCGCAGTATCCACCACGGGCTGCCTGACTGCGCGCCTGGCACTCCGCGCCGCGACCAGGCGCTTCATCAGGTCTTCGTAGGCGCTGACGGTACGCTCCGTGCTGAACACGCCCCGCACCACTTCCCGCGTTGGCGCGTAAGGCGCAGGGTCGCTCAACACTTCGGCAAAGCCCTCAGCCAGCGCGGACGGGTCACGCGGGCGCACCAACTTCCCGAACCCGGTCACTTTGACAACCTCGCGCGCGCCGGGAATATCCGTCGTCACCAGCGGTGTGCCGCTCAACAGGGCCTCAATCTGCACGCTGGGGAAGCAGTCGGTACGCGAGGGCAGTGCGAACAGGTCGCACATCGCGTAGAAATTGGCGAGCTTCTGCGGATCACGGATCAGGCCAAGCGTTGTGATGTGCGCGCGGTGTGCGTCCAGCAGATGCTTCCAGCGCCCAAAGAAGTCCTCGTAGATGACGTTCGTTTCCCCGGCATAGACGAAATGCGCGTTGGGGATACGTTCGAGCGTGGCCGGGATGGCTTGCAGCAGATAGTCGAAACCTTTTTCCTCCACGAACCGCCCCGCGAACCCGATCAGCTTCTTGCCTTCCAGATCGAGTTCGCGCCGCCACGCCGCCACCGCCTCCGGCTGCGGTGTCGGAATTTCGACAGGTGGGTAAATCGCGTCGAGCTTGTGCGCAATCGGACGCAAAAAGTCCGAATGGCGGCCATAGTCGGCGCTGTGCACCGTGACGCGGCTGGAAAGGTGCAGCCCCAGCGTCATTGCCCCCCGGACGGTGTGCAGCACGATCTGGTTGAACAGGCCGGATGGCATGACCAGGTCGCCATGATGGGTAATAATAGACGGCTTGCCCTGCAAGCGGGCCAGGGCTGTCACCAGGACGGTTTCAAGCATCGGTGTGTGAATCTGCACCAGATCGTGTCGTGCGATCAGCCGCGCCGCTGCGAACGGAAAAGCAGGCATGATCACGCCCCGGCTGATGCGGCCCATCGTCGGCAGGCGCACGATGTCCACACCGTTGAGTGTTTCGTGCACCGGCAGTTCGGGCGAATGGCGCGACGTGACGACGGTAACCTGGTGGCCGCGCGTCGCCATGCCTTCGGCCAGCCGCTTGGCGTAGGCCGTTAACCCTGTCCAATGCGGGTGGTAGTAGGTCAGGAATACAAGAATTCTCATCAGATATGTGTCTTCTTCTCCAACGTGCTGCTCCGGAGTGCTGCCAGCACTTCCGGCAAATGCTCAAGCGGATCGACTTTGGGCTGCAAACCGAAATACTGGCCCGCGCGGGTCAGGTCAGCCTGGTAGCGTTCCACCTCCGGCCCGCGCGGCGGTACGACCCGCATCGTCGCGCGATTGCCCACTAGATCAACAATGCGCTGTGCCAGGTTTCGCAGGCTGGTGGACGCGCCACTGCCCACGTTGATCGGCCCGGCAGCGGGTGCGTCCGAAAACCCGGCTTTCACCAGCGTCTCCACCACGTCCCCGATCCAGATCAGGTCGAGCGATTGCTGCCCGCCGTACAGGGTCAGCGGCAGCCCATTCAGCGCATTGTGCAGGAAGATCGGGATCACTCGTCCACTATCCCCCGGCCCGTAGACGTTTGCCAGCCGCAGCGTGACGACTGCTATGTTGTCCAGCGTGTTCAGGAACAATTCGGCGGCGGCCTTGCTCGCGCCATAGACATTCTTCGGCCTGATCGGTGCGTCTTCGTGAACAGGCAGCGCCGCCGGGTCACCATATACCTCACGGGACGAGGCGAACACGAAGCGCTTTACCCCGGCTCGCTGCGCAGCCAGCGCGACTTGCGCCGTGCCGAGTGTGTTCACCTTCAGCGTCTTCTCCGGGTTACGGACGGCCATCATTACGGTGGCAATCGCGGCCAGGTGAAAAACGATGCTGACTCCCGGCAATATCGACGCCAGCCGCTCTTCGTCCAGAATGCTGTCCTGGACGACATGGATGCGCGGATCTTGCCGTCGGCTTTTCAGCCAGTCCACGCGCGCCCTGGATAGATCATCGACAACGATCAGTTCAGCGCCATGCTGTGCCAGGAAGTCCACCAGATGGCTGCCGATGAAGCCCGCGCCGCCCGTCACCACCACACGTGAACGCGCAATACGCGGCAGACAGTCAGATAAAGCAATCGTCATCAGTTACCTGCCTGATCTGCTCCCTCTCGGCGCAGCAGAGAGGGGTCGGGGGGTGAGGTCAATCGAAAGTTACTCGACACTGGCTGGAACCGTTTCTTTCTTGGGCCGGGCGGTGATCTGCCGCGCCGAGCGCATCACCTCACCCAGCGAGATGTGCTCCTGGGCCAGGCCGATCACGCCCAGGAAGGCATAGGAGCCAGTGCTGATCACGTGGATCAGCACCGCGCAGGCAACGGCCCGGGCCTGCTGCTGCGGGTTGGCAGCATCGGCCATGCCACCCACCGTCAGGCCAAGCACCATGGCCGCCTCGAACGGGCCGACACTGCCCGGAACGGCGGGCAGTGCAATTGCCAGCGAGGCAATCGAAGTCATGAGCAGGGCGGCGTTCCAGCGGGGCTGCTCGTAGAACACATACATCAACACGAAAGTAGCGGCTACCGACGAGACCCACGCAATCGCCGTCCAGCCAAAGGCCGCTGCTGCGCCCCGCAAAGATCCAAGCGGTGCAATGCCATCCAGCACCCTGTCCGCCAGTTCGCGCACGTGGAAGCCTTCCAGGGCCGGGATCAGTCGCACGATGAGGGCGACGAGGCGATGAGCGACGGCGGGGCGTGCCGCGAAGAAAGCCAGCAGGAGCGTTCCCGCGACGGCGATAATCCCGCTGACGCGCGCAGCCGCCTCAATTTCACGTGTGACCGGCGCGATGGTGATGGCAAAAATAATCAGGATGACGACGGCGATCACGTCTATCAATCGCTCGACGACGACGCTGCTCAACGACGTAAAGACCGCAATCGGCGGTTGCAGCCGGGTCGCCAGGAACGCACGGGCTACCTCGCCCAGCCGCAGCGGCAGGAAGCCGTTGAAAAAATAGCTGACGTTGAGGATGTGGAACGAGTGCATGACGGCGATTCGCCCGTTGAGCAGCGCTTGCCAGCGCACGGCCCGCAGCGCCAGCCCAACGAAGACCAGCACCAATGCGGGCACAACGTAAACGTACCGCCCGTTCGCCAGTTCCCCGCCCAGCTTATCCAGTTCGACGCCACGCAGCGCGTAAGCCAGGGTTGCCACACTCACGACAACACCTAGCAAGAGACTCTGCCATCGTTTCATCACACGTCCCGTTCAAAACTTGCAGTCCGGCGGCCCATTATAGCACGCTGTTGTAGAAACAAGCCGCGAAACCCTGTGGCAACAGAGAAGGCAAAGAATATACACGGGGCAGGGAAGTTTGCCTCACCCCAATGCTAGGACGACCAGCCCGACCACCATTGCGCTGACGGCAGCAAAGCGGCGCGGCGCATGGCCCTCGTCCAGCAGGCGCGCGCCCAGCACTGCGCCGATCAGGATGCTGACCTGGCGCATGGGGGCCAGGTAGCTGACCGGGCTGAACGAGAGGGCAGTCAGAAAGATGATGTAGCCCAGCGGATCGAGGATGGCGATGCCGAACGTTTCCAGGCGATGCTTTCGCCATGCATTGCGCACCTCGCCCCAATTCCGCACGGCAAACGGCACGAGCGTGATCATTCGCCCCAGCCCGGACACCCAATCCAGCATGAGCGGCGTGATCAACAGCGCGCTGACGGCCTGTTTGTCCCACAGGGTATAAACGGCAATGATGAGACCCGTGAGCAGCCCATACGTCACTGCTCCGCGTGTGCCTGCCGCGCGCAGTTTGCGCGGATCGCCTGTCAGCACGAACACGCCAACGGCGATCAGGATCGTTCCGGCGATAGCCAGGGGCGTCGGGTGCTCGCTCAACAACACCACCGCACCCAACGTGGAGAGCATCGGCCCCGTGCCGCGCGCCAGCGGATAGACCAGCGACAGGTCGCCCACGCGGTAGCCCCGGTTCAGCAGCAGGTAATACGCGCCGTGAAAGACCCACGTCCCCGCCAGGAAGAGAAGCTGCATCCCGCCCAGGCGCGGCGGATCGTGGACGATGGACAGGATCAGCACAGGCGTATAAATGATCGTTGCAACGGTACTGAACAGCCATACGAAAGGCAGCCCGCCGCTGACTCGTTTGGCGAACAGGTTCCAGATGGCATGAAGCAGCGCAGAGGTCAGGACCAGCGCCAGCGCAAGGAGGGTCATCAGATGGCTCGATTTGAAAGGGTGGGATAAGAAGGCATGGTCAGATTATAGCCGACTTGAGCGAATATGTGCCCTGCTTACCGGCCCATCGGGTTAGCTCGTTCGATCCCAAGCCGGTTCGCCTCTCTGCGCAGTTCAGAGAGCCGGGTGGGGCAAAGATGTACGCTCCGATCAGAAGTCAGAGCGCAAACTCCAATGCCCGCAGGAAGGCCAGCGCAATGAGCGCGTGCCCTGGACTATTGGGATGAATGCGATCCGCAGCCCAGTAAGAAGATGAAACGTGAGACAGCGTTTCGTCGAAGGCCGCCTGAGTGTGGACGACCACCGCCCCAAATTCCTGCGCCAGGCCGGACATCGTTGCTGCGTAGACTTCCATCAGGCGGCGCATCGGGTCGTTGTGGTTCGGCTCGATGATGTACGGTTCAGCCAGGATGATCCGCGTGCCCGTCGCCTCCTTCGCCCGTTTCAGCAGCCGGTGCAAGGTCGTGCGGTATTCTTCCACCGGAACGGCCTCTCCGGTATTCCCCTCAAAGTGCCGCCAAGCGTCATTGATGCCGATGCACACCGATAACCAGTTCGGCTTTTCAGCAATCACGTCCTGCTCCCAGCGCTTTTCAAGATCGCGGACGGTATTGCCGCCAATGCCTTTGTTGACCACATTCAGATCGCGTTCGGGGTATCGCGCCAACAGGAAATTGCGCACCATGCTGACGTAGCCATTTCCATAGGGAGCCGCCGTCGTCTGCCGATCCGAGTCCGTGATACTGTCGCCGATAAACACGATTTTCTGCTTCGGTTGGAAAAGCAATGTGGCCCTCCTGAGTGTGCCGATATGGGGGTAAAACGTCGTAAGATTCGCTCTCCCTGCCTCGTCGGGTACGGTATAACCCGCTACAGCCTGACGGAATTACACATGCAGAAACCGATTATCCGTGCTCCTATCCAGCCGACGCAAGCCTTGTACCATTTCCCGGCAGAGACCTTCCCGATGGTTCATCCGGTACACTGGCTTCATTCCCACTTTGCTGTTGGCGGCTGGAGTCCCTTGCAGCGCCTGGGTGACATGCTCACCGCGCATATGACCCGCATCGCGCCGCACAACGGCTTTACATGGCATCCGCACCGGGGTCTGGAAATCTACACCTGGGTGCTCGAAGGCACTCTCCATCACGAAGACAGCGTGGGTGGGCAGGGTGACATCGGCCCGGCGGAGTTCCAGCGTATGTTCGCCGGAGACTACATCGAGCACCAGGAGCTGAACCTGACGGATGACCCGGTGCGCGTCATCCAGATCTGGTTTGTCGCCGACCCGAAATATCGCGGCCTGGAACCGCATTACCAGCAGTTGCAGCGTGATGGACTGCCCGCACGCCGGGCCGGAAACGCAACAGTCTACAGCCTGATCGATGTGGACTCGCCTATGCAGCAGCACATGACGGGCCGCCTGACCGCAACGGTGGTCGCTCCGGGTGGTACGACTCACATTGTACCGCCGCGCTCCGACGAGGACTTATTTGTCTACGTCACCGACGGAACCGGACAGGTAGCTTGCGATGAAGTTGCCACGTTGCGACAGTACGATGTGCTCCTGGCGCGTGCTGACATGGAAAGCGCCACCGTCACGGCAGCGCCCGACAGCGCCCTGCACTTCCTGAGCTTTTACCTGCCCAGATTCCTGCGCTGATGCCTGAGCGGGGCCATTGAGGCATTTTGTGTACCAGCCGTGCAGGGCTGAACCACCCCGTTCAACTTGAGCCGACTCTCCATCGGCCCGGCGCTTTAACGCCGGGCCAGAGTCTAAAGCCTCTGCGCGTCCGGATCGAGCGGCAGTGTCACCGGACGGCCCCCCTCCGCTGCCGATTGCCGTATCGCCAGGATTAGCTCCTGATCCAGCCTGCCTTGCAGCGCGCCGTAGCTTGGTTCGGTCCCGTCACGCACGGCGTTGACCAGGCTCATGATGCACCCTGCCACGCCGATCTCGTCATCGTGCCACTGCGGGCCGTGTCCCTGGCGGGACGGCGCGAACGGATTGTCCCAACGCACCGTCGGCAGGTCGGGATTGCCCGTGTGGGCGATCATGGCTGCCAGTGCGCCGCCATCGACCCGTTCCCAACGCCGTTCCAGCGTGATAAAAGTCGGAGCCTCGCCGTCAGGCGCAAGCAGGGAAAGCCGCTCCTGCACTTCCAGCCAGACCCCTACCGTGATGCCCATCCCCTTTTCCGCCAGGAAGCGGCTGCTGCGCCACCAGCGCAGCGGCGAATCGTAGCCCACGCTCGTCCAGTGGAAAATGCCCAGGCGCCCATCCTCAAATTCGATCAGGCCGTGTTCCTGCGTCTCGTTGCGTGGCCTGGTGTCGCCGGCCAGGCGCGAATAGTAGGCGATCAGCGGGTATTCGTGAACTGTGCCGACCACACGCACCGGTCTGGCGTCGAAGCCCAGATAGCTGCGCATCACGCTGATTCCGTGATAGCCGTGCCCGGCGAAGTCGCTGAACGAGGAATGCACCCGCCCGAACAGGCCCGAAGCGATCAGCTTTAGCTTGATCTGTTCCAGCGGGCGGCGGTGGAACTGCTCCGCAATCTCGATCTTCAGCCCGCGACTGCGCGCCGCATTGATGATCGCGTCGGCCTCGCTCAGTTTGTGGGCAATCGGCGTTTCCAGCAGGACGTGCAGCCCGTGTTCGACAGCCATCAGCCCGACCTGACCATTGGCGGCGTAGGCCACCGAGACGATTCCGATCTGCGGGCTGGTCTCCCGGATCAGGCGATCCAGGTCAGTGTACCAGGGCACGCGCAGGCTTTCGCCGAGCTTGCGCGCCGACTCAGCGCTGCGTCCCCAGATCGAGACCAGTTCCACATCTGGCAGCGCCTGCAAGACTGGCCCGTAGAAATGGTCGGAGCGCGCGCTCGTTCCGATGATGGCAATACGCATCGGTGCGGGATTGTCCATATGCTACTCCTGTGCAGTGAGTAGGATAAACTTCGCCTCGCCGCAACAATACCTTACGCAGCCCGATGTCACAAATTCACCTTTTCACTGGTCTTATTCAGTGAAATCGGATCGAGAGGATGGATATGAGTGAGGTTGATACGGACCAATTTGAAGCCTATCGCCCGTTGATGTTCTCCATCGCCTACCGGATGTTGGGCAGCGCGACGGAAGCGGAGGACATCGTGCAGGAGGCGTACTTGCGCTACCAGACAACACCACCCGCGCAGATCGTCTCGCACAAGGCATTCCTGAGCACGGTGGTCACGCGGCTGTGCCTCAACCAGCTTGAGTCAGCCCGGATGCAGCGCGAACGCTACATCGGCCCCTGGCTGCCGGAACCGCTGTTGGCCGAACCCGACGAGTCATTGCTGCCCGCGCGCCAGGCCGAGCTACACGAATCGCTCTCGCTGGCCTTCCTGACACTGCTCGAAGCACTGACGCCGCTGGAACGGGCCGTGTTCCTGCTGCGCGAAGTCTTTGACTACGAATACGCCGAGATCGCGGACATCGTCGGCAAAGAGGAAGCCGCCTGCCGACAGATGTTGAGCCGCGCCCGCAAGCACATCAGTGAGCATCGCCCGCGCTTCAAGCCCACGCCGGAAGCGCATGATCGTATCCTGAACCAGTTCATCCAGACGGTTAGCACGGGCGACATGGACCGTTTGCTGCAACTGCTGTCCGAGGACGTGACACTGTGGGCGGATGGCGGGGGCAAGGCGCGCGGTGCGGCACTCTATCCGTTACGTGGACGGGAAGCGGTTGCGCTTTTTGTAATGGCATCCACGCGCTTCTTGCCGGAAAACTTCCGGGCAGAACTATCCAGAGTGAACGGTGAATTGAGCCTGATCATGCGCGAGGGCAGCAAACCCGTCGTTGTCTTATCCATTGCCGTCGATCAGGAACGTATCTGCGAAATCCGTGCCATTGGCAACCCCGATAAGCTCAACTGGTTGGGTGGTGCGGCCAATCCTGGGGAGAAACAGTCATGAGAATTGTCGTTTTTGGCGCAACCGGTGGAATCGGCCAGCAGGTGGTCGAGCAGGCGTTGAACGCAGGCCACGAGGTAACGGCGGTAGCGCGTCGTCCTGCCGCCGTGACTATCCAGCACCCGTGCCTTGAAGTCGTCGCCGGAGACGTGCTACAACCAGCTACCATCGGCCAGGCAGTGGCCGGCAAAGACGCGGTCTTGTCCTCGCTCGGCGCCAGAGATCGCGGGCCGACCAGCGTCTATTCGGAAGGCGTCACCAACATCATGCGTGCCATGCAAGCCGCCCGCGTGCGCCGCCTCATCTGCATATCCGCCAGCGGCCTTGAGCCGGGGCCGCTCATCCAACGCCTGTTCGCCAGACCCTTGCTCTGGACTTTCCTGAAGAACATGTATACCGATCTAGCGCTCATGGAAACGCTGGTCAAACGCAGCAGCTTGGACTGGACAATCGTCCGCCCACCGAGGCTCACCGATGGGCCACGCACCGGGCGTTACCAGATCGCTACCAACCGGCAGCTATCCCGCATCTGGACGATTTCCCGTGCCGATGTGGCCGACTACATGCTCGCCCACCTGACCGATCCGTCCTCCTACTGCGGTGTAGTCGAGATCGCCTACTAGGTGGGCACACGCCGCTCACCGTCAGACACGGCAGCATGAGCATTTGATGAAATTACGGTGAAACCCCCTGCTCTGGATTATCCTATATAGGGTGTAGGGATGGGAGAGCGTCCAGAGCAGAAGGGAAGCCATGTTACGCCTGCCACAGCGCTTGCAAGACATCCGCACCCTGTTGAACGTCGTCAACTGGCGCGATCTGGAGGCTCAGGTTGAGGGTGAGGCGCGCGCTCGTCTGGCGATTGTCGGGCCGGTGAACTCCGGCAAGTCCAGCCTCTTCAACGCGCTGGAAGGCCGCGACATCTCCGAGGTCAGCCCTGTGCCCGGCACGACCCGCGATCTCGTCAAAGAAGCCTTCGGGCCGTTTACCCTGGTCGATACGCCCGGCTTCGAGGAGGCATCCGGTGCGGAACGCCACCGCATCGCCCAGGAGGCGATGGAGCAGGCCGACGCTCTGGTGCTGCTGCTGGATGCGGTTGCGGGCATTCATCAGGCCGATGTGCGGCTCTACCAGCACATCAAGCAGTTGAACAAACCCGTTCTGGTCGCACTCAACAAAATCGACCTGATCGGCAGCCGCGAGCGGGCCAGCGTGATCGTCGATGCTGAACATAAGCTGGGGGCGGGCGTGCTGGCACTCTCTGCCAAGACGGGCGAGGGCATTGCCGACCAGCTTATGCCCGCCGTGATCGAGCTAGACCCACGAATCGCCGTCGCCATAGGCCGCGCACTGCCAACCTATCGACGGCAGGCAGCGGATCGCATCATCCGCGATGCAGCGCTCATCGCCGGGGGCATCGGCCTGGAACCCGTGCCGCTCCTGGACGTGCCGCTGCTCCTCGGCCACCAGCTTCGGATGGTGCTTCGCATCGCGGCCATTTACGGCGAATCGTTTAGTCTGAGACACGCGCGCGAGTTGATTGGCACCATTGCGGGCGGGGTTGGTATCCGCTACCTGGGCGAGCAGGTTTCCAAATTCCTGCCCGGCCCCGGCTGGCTGGTGGCGGCGGGCTTTGCCTCGGGCGGCACATTTGCCATCGGCAAGGCCGCCGAAGCCTACTTTGAAAGCGGCAAACAACTGAACGCGCCGCAGCTACAAGCCATTTACAAACGCCTGCGGCGCGAGCGGAACAGACCTGCTGATGAAACGAGTTCGCCTGAATCCCGATCTTGAGCGAGTGGTCGCTACCGCGCCCGCTTCGCCCGGTTCTGCGGCACGGTGAATATCTTGTGATTGTACTCCCACAGGGCACTGGCCGCCGCCTCCAAAGGCGCATTCACTTCGCCGGACGCCTGAATCGTTTCAGCAGCAATTGTCAACACCTGCGTCAAGTAGTGCAGGTCGCCCGCCGTGCGCCGATCCAGCGTTTCATCCTCGTCGGTCAGCGAGTCGGCGTAAGCCCGGATTGCCGTTTGTAGACGCTCCCAGTTTTCCGGCAGGAAATGGCCTCCCACCGTGAAACGAAACAGAAAACCGTCCGGGTTCTCTGTCTCGTGGAAGATGATCGACTTTGCAGTATGAAGGTCCATCGGGCCGTCTCCAATCAATCCGGCGAATGATAAGTGCCATCATAGCGGTGATATTCAAACCGCGCAATTCGCCCTCACGACAGGAAGAATTCGGTTCCACAGAACCGGCATCGGGCCACGCCCTTGCCGCTCAAGGTGATCTCCCCGCCGCAGTTCGGGCACTGCTTCAGATCGCGGAGCTTGCTGGCTTCGCTCGAATACAGGATGCCCCTATCCCAGTTGATGTAGCCGCTGAAGACACCCAGGCCAACCAAACTGTACAGCATATCCTTGATGCGATCTTTGGGAAGCTGCATTTCCACTACCACGTCGTCCAGCTTAACCTCGCCCCGGCTCTGCACGATGTTGAGCAATTTGCGCTGTTGTGCAGCGTCCTGCTGCTGGTCTGCCTCTTTGCTGCCCATCGTCGTCAGGTAAACGCCGCCGCCGACCAGTGGCGCGACGATGACCAGCAGCGCCACCCCCAACCCCAGAATGCGCGCTGGCCCGGTCAACCCTTCGTTGGTGAACAGCCAGGCCGCAGCAATCAGGCCCACGATCAGCCCAACCACGACCAGTATGATCCCGATCAAACGGTTTGAATTCATGGGCATTTCCTTTGCACGCTACCGCATCTGTCTGGACTCCCCTCTCCGCCGGAGTGGAGAGGGGCCGGGGTGAGGCGAATCACCCGAAACCTGCGCTGCCGCCGCCAGAACTGCCCCCGCCCGAAGAGCCACCGCCGCTGAACCCGCCGCTGCCCGAACTGCTTGGGTGGCTGGTCATGATGCTTGAAGCGTCGTTGAGCATCCTGGTCAGGCCGGCGCTCATTGCGTTCAGGCCATCGGTCAGCGACTGGCTCATCTGGTTGAGGCCACCTGATCCGCCTAAGTTCATGTCAGCTTGCATCTGGCCGCTGTAGTGACCGCCGCGATAGCCACCACGATAGCCACCGTGCCAGGGGCCACCCAGGTAGGTCGGATAATACCACGACGGCATGGAGGTCAACACGGGCGTGAAGGTGTGCAGCCACTGGCGATCCAGCCCGAACGCGACGGCGTAGGCAATGTATCGCTCGAACTGGTCGCTGGCTTGCTGCAGGTCGGCGTACTTTTTGATGTTTTGCAGATAGGTGCGGAAGGCCCGCCAGCGGGCTGCTTCCTGGGAACCTTTGGGCGTCTTGGCGGGCATGTAATTGGCGGCAATCAGCGCGGCCAGCCCGGTGAGTCCCAGGCCGAACGCGGGCAATACGGCCAGCGGCGAGAGCCGCCACAGCAGCGTATACGCGCCGTAGCCGACTAGCCCGGCCACCACCAGGATCGCAATCCCGACCATCGTCCAGATCGAGCGTGTCGTATCCGGCGATTGGGAGAAATAGCCGTTGCGCACGACCTCCCTGTACAGTCCCGTTTTGATGGCCGGAATCTTCGTATAGAACTTGTTACGCAGATCGCTCAGTCTGGTCGTGTTGCCATAGCCACTGAAGATGCCCCGCAGCAGTGCCTGTTCGTATGGATAGAGCTGGCCGGTATCCTGGTCGGTGCGGTGGAAGATGAACTCGACGTGCGAGAACAGGCCACCTGTCGCCGTCTGTTCGATCACGATGAAGCCGCGCCGCGCCAGATCGATGAGCGTTGCCATGATGTCCTGCATGTCCGCTGTTTCGTCCACCAGCGTGCCCACCACGCCCGGCGGATCATTCGAGGGCGGCTCCGTCAGGTATTCGGGCACGATCACCGGTTCGGGGTCGCGGCCCCGCCTGGCGTACTGGGTGTAGATCAGCAGCGGCCCACCAATCCCCAGGAGCACTGCCAGCGCCAGCCCGCCCAGCCCCGCAACCGGGCCAAGTACTTGCTCAAGCTGGCGCTGCCGGTCAAAGGCAGGCTGCCAGGGTGGGACGGCCATCTGCGGATCGTGCGGGTACTGGACGCGCACCTCGACGTTGCCGTTTTTGCCCAGGTTGCCCGGCGCTGTCCAGGTGATCGTGCTGCCCGACACGGTTTGCCGCCAGTCCGGGGAATCGCTGGCGTAGCCCGCCACAACTTGCGGCGGGCGGCCTTCCGGCATCTGCACCGTCACCGTCGAGTTATACACTGGGAACGCTCGATCCGGAGCCAGCGCTGACCAGTAAAGCTGATCACCGTCGGGGTAGGAACGCAGTGCCCCACGTACCGTGTACTTGATGACAACGTGCGGCTCATCTCCCCGATTGGCTGATCGGCGGAAATAATAGGTGATGCGAACTGCATTCTTGGGTGTGGTGACGCAAAATGTCGCAGGTTGCTGCGAGCAGCCGGGCGTGAACGCTGTTCCATCCTGTGATACCTGCACGTTCTCGATCCCGGTCAGCCGATCCGTCGGGATCTCGCGGAAGCCAAACCAGTATGGCCCCGCCTCAATGTACAAGTCATACGTCTCCGTCACGTCGAAGCTGTTGGAGGCCGTGACGATATGATCGATGCGCGTGTCCCAGCGCTGCCAGTACAGGCTGCGGCTATCTTGAGCCTGGGTGCGCTGGCTGCCAACCGCGAGCAGCAGCGCCCCGGCAGTAACCACAAGTATCAACAGGCGAGATGACTGCTTCATTGCTCACTCTTCCTCGATTTCCTCCTGGGGGTGGTAAAGCTGCGCCAGCTCGTCGCCGGGCGGCGCGCTGCGCATTGGGATCATGATGTGGAACAGGCTGCCCGGCAATCGCTGCTCATCATAGCCGGGGCTTTCCGCCCAGATGCTCCCGCCGTGCGCCTCGATGATCCCTTTGGCAATTGCCAGCCCCAGCCCCGGGCCACCGCCCTTGAACTTTACCTTGCTGCTCGAATGTAGCGCTACGTCGCCCATCGAGGCGAACTTGTCAAAGATGCGTGTCAGGTTTTCGGGCGCGATACCGATGCCCGTATCCGCCACCATCACATCGGTGAAGCCCGGCAGATCGCGGGCTGCAATTGTGATCGTGCCGCCGTCGGGTGTGTACTTCACGGCGTTGGAGATCACTTTATTGAAGACCTGCATCAGCCGTTCCGGGTCGCCGTAAGTAGGCGTATCCTGGAAGAACTCGCGCCGCAGCACCAGCCGAATGTTGCGCTGCCGTATGGCCTCATCCAGCACTTCGACAGTGATTTCCAGCAGGCGCTTGAGCCACACTGGTTGAAAGTGCAGGTTGAGCAGGTGGGTGTCGATCATCGACACGTCAATCATATCCTCGATGATCTCCCGCAGCCGTTCAGCCCCGCTCGAGATCCCGCTCAGGATCAGGGCCGCCTGCGGGTACTGCGCCTCCGGCAGTTCAGCGCGCAGCATGTCGGTGTAACCCTCGATCAACGTCAGCGGCGTCTTGAGTTCGTGCCCGGCTACGGCGATGAAATCCGACTTGCTCTTGTCCAGGCGCTCGATGTGCGTCTGGGCTTTCGCCAGTTCGCGTTTCACGTCGTTGAGCAGCGCTTCCGCTTCCAGCGAGGCCAGGTAGCCGCTGGCATCGGTGAACAACTCCTCCGATTCCAGGATCAGTTCGATGGCCTCCTCGGCTTCGGTCAGGTAATAAATCTGCCGCCACGTCACGCGCTTGAGCGTCGCCAGCACGGGCAGCAGCGCTGTCAGTTCCTCATCCGTCGGAGCGCTGCGGGCCTCCACCCAATCGATCAGAATAGCGTGCAGCGGCACCGTGCTCTGCGCTCTGGCCGCATGTTCCAGCGCCTCGTAGAAAGCGGCAATCGACTCCTCGACGCTAACGCGCAGTCGTTCATCGGACGATAGCTCAACGGAGGCAGCCTGGATCAGTTGGGAAGTGTGCTGTCTCAGCCATGCAGCCAGCTTGCTCATGAGTGGGTTCTCTTGTGTGCATTCGGCCAGGGTAGGCCGGTTGGTTTCACCACCCTAAGTGTACTGCTGAACCCAGGACAGGGGCCAATCACCCGCTTCCCCCAATTCGAAGCGACCTGACTCCCCTCTCCGGTTGGAGAGGGGCAGGGGGTGAGGTCAACAGCTATCCTCTTTCCGGGTGAAGTTGCACCGTTGCCAAGTACGCCTCCAGATCGGCCAGGGCGCGGGCGCTGTATGCCTGGGCGCGCTCTCGCCTGCTATGTGGTGGTTGATCCAGCGGCGGCATGATCCCGTAGTTGGCCTTCATCGGCTGGAAGTCGCCGGGCGCAGCGTGAGTGACGTAATGGCACAGCGCACCGAGCATCGTCGTCTGCGGCAGCGTGATCAGCGGCTGGCCTTGCAGCAGGCGCGCCGCATTCAGACCAGCCAGCAACCCTGTGCCGATGTTGCCGACATAGCCTTCCACACCCGTGATCTGCCCCGCAAAAAACAGGTCGGCCCGCTGGCGGTACTGCATGGTTGGCTCAAGCAGCATTGGCGCATTGATAAAGGTGTTGCGGTGCATGTGGCCCATGCGGATGAATTCGGCGTTTTCCAGGCCGGGGATCAAGCGCAGCACCCGCTCCTGGTCGCCATAGCGCAGGTTGGTCTGGAAGCCGACGATGTTGTACAGCGTTCCGGCGAGGTTGTCCTGCCGGAGCTGCACCACCGCGTAAGGGCGGCGTCCGGTGCGTGGGTCTTTCAGCCCTACGGGGCGCATCGGCCCGAAGGCCAGTGAGTCCTTGCCGCGCCGGGCGATCTGCTCGATGGGCAGACAGCCCTCAAAGAATTTCGGGTCTTCCCGCTCGAAGTCGTGCAGCGGGATCGTCTCGGCCTGCAACAGCGCCTCGACAAAGCGTTCGTATTCCTCGCGTGTCATGGGGCAGTTGATGTAGTCGCCTGCTTCGTCTTCGCCCCGGTCATAGCGGCTGGCCCGGAAGGCCACATCCAGGTTGATGCTCTCGCCGGAGACGACGGGCGCAATCGCATCGTAGAAGTATAGGTATTCCTGCCCGGCCAGCCGGGCAATGTCCTGGGCCAGCGCGTCAGCAGTGAGCGGCCCGCTGGCGATGATGCACGGCTGCGCCGGGATGGCCGCCACCTCCTCGCGGATCAGGCGGATGCGCGGGTGGTTCTCAATGGCATTCGTCACCGCAACTGCGAAACGTTCCCGGTCTACCGCCAGTGCGCCGCCTGCTGGCACGGCGGCCTGTTCCGCACAGCGGATCAGCAGCGAGTTCAGGCGGCGTAGTTCGTTCTTCAACAATCCCGGTGCGCGATCCGGCAGATCGGAGCCGAGCGAGTTGCTGCATACCAGTTCGGCCAGATTCCCGGTGACGTGCGCGGGCGTCGAACGCCGGGGCCGCATCTCGTACAGCGTCGTCATGATCCCCGACTCGGCGGCTTGCCAGGCCGCTTCCGTCCCCGCCAACCCACCGCCGACAACAATCAGTTCCTCGGACATATCCGTTTTCCTTGACCGCTTACCAGGTCATCTCCCTATCCCCAAATAGAAGTACCATGCATCTGCATACGGCAGCCGTCCCTCTGCGTATGAGTGAGCATTAATTGAACCCCCGAGCCAGGATTTTATCAGAATTTCACCCCAAGTTCCTCGTTCCTTGCTGTGTGAGCCGTGAACATTTGCACAAACAGCCTGATCGTGCCATTCTAGGCCATGCAAAAAGGAGGCTTTGATGAGTATCAATCTTTGGGGACAAAAATATACCCGGCGCGAATTAGAAAGTTACATGGGCGATCTGCGGCAGGTGGCCGACATCCGTCTGGCGACCCTGGACGACGGCGCGGAACGCGGTGTGCGTGTGGCCGAGGTGCGCACGGGCAGCGGCTTTGATTTCACCGTGCTGCTGGATCGCGCAATGGACATCGGCACGGCCACCTACAACGGCATCCCGCTGGCCTGGCAGAGCGGCACGGGTGCGGTCCATCCCTCGCGCTACGAACCGGGCGGGCGCGGCTGGCTGCGCACCTTTCACGGCGGACTGCTGGCGCTGTGCGGTCTGACCCATGTCGGCCCGGACATGGTCGATCCCGAAAACGGCGAGGTGCTGGGCCTGCACGGGCGGGTCAACACCATTCCGGCCCAGGACATCGCCATCGAGCGCGATTGGGACGCCGAACGCCCCACCCTGCGCCTGCGCGGTTCCGTCGATGAGAAAGTCCTGTTCGGCTACAAACTGCACCTCGAACGGACGCTGGAATTCACGCCTGGCGAAACGACAGTCTGGATACGCGATACTGTACGCAACACAGGCGGGCAACCCGCGCCGCTGATGGTGCTCTACCACTGCAACCTGGGTTGGCCGCTCGTCTCACCCGATAGCGAAATGATCAGCCCGTCGAAAAACGTTCAGCCGCGCGATGCTGTTGCCGAACCGGGTATTGGGTCGTGGCATAAATTCCACGCCCCCACACCCGGCTATCAGGAACAGGTCTTTTTCCACCGGGTTGAGCCATCAGACCAGCCAGTCACGGCCTCGATGGTCAACCGGGCGCTTGGGATCGCCCTGGACGTGATGTTCGATACGCGCACTATGCCCTACCTGACCGAGTGGAAGCAAATGGGCTACGGCGATTACACGGTGGGCATCGAGCCGGGCAACGCGCTGCCAGAGGGCCGCGTCCCGGCCCGCCAGAGCGGACGGCTGACCATGCTCGCGCCCGACGACACGGCCCGCTTCACCCTCGGCTTTCACGCCTACAGGCCATAACTGTCGCCTGAATCTCCCCCTCTCTGCAAAGCGGAGAGGGGTGAGGTAAGCCCCTACCTCCTCCCCCGCTCCCCGCCGCGCGGCTTGCCCCCCCCGCGGTCCGCCGCCTGCGCCTCCTGGAGCGTCCAGTTTTCCAGCACGGCCCGCCGGCTGAGGCGCACTTTGCCGCCATCCACGCTCGTGACCATTGCCATCACTTCGTCGCCCAGGTTGAACTCGTCCTCGATCCGCTCGACGCGGTGATCGGCAAGCTGGCTGATGTGGATCAGGCCGTTGGCCCCGCCTTGCAGATCGACGAACACACCATACGGCTCGATGCGCGAAATCTTCCCGGCATAGACGCGGCCCAATTCGACTTCTTCCGTCAGGTTGTAAATTTCCTCGATGGCTGCCGTCGCTGCCGCCACGTCGATGGCCGCGACCACGATCTTCCCATCCTCGTTGATGTCGATCTTTGTCCCTGTCTTGGCCTGGATAGCGCGCACCGTTTTGCCGCCCGGCCCGATCACGATCCCGATCTTGGACGGGTTGACATGGATGGTCGTCAGCTTTGGCGCGAAGGGCGACATGTAATCGCGGGGCTTGCTGATCACCGCGTTCATCTTATCCAGGATGAACAGCCGTCCTTCCCGTGCCTGATCGAGCGCTTCGGCCAGAATGTCGATGGTCAGGTCGGTGGTCTTCACGTCCAGGTGCAGGCTCGTGATCCCATTCTCGGTTCCTGCACATTTGAAATCCATGTCGCCCAGTGCGTCCTCGATGCCCTGGATGTCGGTCAGCAGCACGTAGCGATTGTCACCGGGAGCAGCGCTGCGCACCAGGCCCACGCCCACCGCCGCCACGTGCGTCTTGAGCGGCACGCCCGCCGCCATCAGTGCCAGACTGGCCGCGCAGCACGACGCCATCGAACTTGAGCCATTGCTGGACAACACTTCTGACACGGAACGGATCGTGTACGGGAACGTCTCGTGATCGGGCAGCACCGGCTCCAGCGCACGCTGCGCCATCGCGCCATGTCCCAACTCACGCCGTTTCTGCCGGATTGGAGCGACCTCCCCGGTGCTGTACGGTGGGAAGTTGTAATGATGCAAGAAGTATTCTTCTTCGGCAGCCACGACCATCGTGTCCAGTTTGCGGGCGTCGGCAGGGCCGCCAAGCGTCACTGTATTTAAGACCTGCGTCTGCCCGCGCCGGAACAACGCCGAACCATGCACACGGTTCGGCAGAAAGTCGATCTCGATGGAGATAGGCCGGATTTCCTTCGCGCCACGCCCGTCGGGCCGGATGTTGTTATCCAGGATGGCGCGCCGCACCTCTTCCTTCAGGTTGACCTCGAATGCCTTGAGGATTTCTTCGGTCTGCCCGGCGATGTCCGGGTTAGCCGGATCGATGAAGCGTTCCAGCACTCTGGCCCGCACCTGATCGGTGTTGGCTTCGCGCGTTTTCTTGTCGGGGTGGTTGGCCGCGCTGCGCATTGCCTCACCAAACTCCTGTGCCATCGTATCGACCAGAGTCGTGTCCGGTTTGGCGGGCACAAATTCACGCTTTGGCTTCCCGGCCTGCCGCCGAATGTCGTACTGCCATTCGGCTAGTTCGGCGATCAAGGGCTGCGCAAAACTCACCGCCTTGATGATCGTCGTTTCCGGAATCTCGTGCCCTTCCATTTCGATGGTCGTCACCGCGTCGCGCGTCCCGGCGATGGTCAGGCTCATCTTACTGTGTGCCATCTGCGTGAAAGTCGGGTTCAACACGAACTCGCCGTCGATCAGCCCAATTTTGACCGCGCCAATAGCATTCTCAAAGGGGATGTCGGACAGGATCAGCGCCGCCGATGCGCCGATCATCGCCAGCGTAGAAAAGTCGTTTTCGCCGTCGAAAGACAGCGACGATACTACGATCTGCGTCTCGTTGGTGTAGTATTTGGGGAACAGCGGACGCAGCGGGCGGTCAATCAACCGCGCCAGCAGCGTCGCTTCCAGCTCCGGGCGGCCTTCGCGCCGGAAGTACGTGGCCGGGATGCGCCCTTCGGCATAATAACGTTCCTCAAAATCGACGGTCAGTGGCAAGAACGCGCGTCCGGGCGCGGCTTCGGGCGCAGCAGTGGCTGCCGCCAGAATCATCGTGTCCCCCTGCCGGACGGTCACGGCTGCGCCGGCCTGCTGCGCGTAGCGCCCCGTCTCGATCACGATCTTGCGCCCGGCAATTTCCTTCTCAAAAATCATGTGTGCTCCTGCATAGTGCTTTGCTTCAGGGATTTTACCTCGTGATGTGGCTTAAAGTCGATCTTCATCATCTGATCTGCTGCTCCGAACCGTCGTCAGTGGGTCGAGAAACGCCTGTCAGTACGCTCCCGCACGCTGATCCGGCGGTTCACTCCAGGCCCGAATGCACTCCGCGAAAAGCTCATCATAGCCCCTTGAAACCCTGGCAGTGTCAGCTAATGGACGGTGTGAAGTCAGCGCATTGTCGTAGGGCTGGGCCTGGTAAAGGATTATAATCAAGTTGGCATGTGAAGCATTGTGGAAGGTGAAAGCGATCACCGAGGCATCGCATAGAAAGAGGAAAAGTATATGAATCTAAGTTCCCTCTTGGGGTTTCTGTCACTGGCCGGGTGGGTCATGATGATCGCCGGAGCCGGCATCGCCATCAGCAACGCTGCCCAGAACCGGAATGCGCGGCCCGGCGTGGTGCTGGCGCTGATCGGGTTGCTGGTCGGGGTCTTGTTCTTTATGGCAAGCTCCGGCCTGGTCGAAGTCGGCGCGAACGAGGTGGCAGTCATTTTCCAGCGTATCGGTGGCGATCCGGCTACCAACTCATTGTGGCCCAGGCCGCTTGGCCCTGGTGTCCATATCATCGTGCCGATCCTGAATGAACCAACCATCTATTCGACACGCACCCTCAATTACACGATGTCGGGCAAAACCAGTGAAGGGCAGGTTCAGGGCAACGATGCGGTAGAAGCACGTACCAAGGACGGACAGGAAGTCTTTGTCGATGCCACCGTCCTGTTTAGCATCGACCCGGAGAAAGCCAACTTGATCCATTTGAAGTGGCAGAACCGCTTCGAGAACGAATTTGTGCGGGCCACGGTGCGTGCGGCTGTCCGGGATGTGGTGTCCGGGTATGCCGCCGAAGATGTCTACGGCGAAAAGCGCTCTGCCATTCCTATTGGCGTGCGTGATGCCATCTTGCCCGCATTTCAGGCCAACGGCTTGATCCTTCAAGACCTGTTGATTCGCAACATTACCTTCAGCGAACTGTTTATCAAGGCTATCGAGCAAAAGCAAGTCGCGCAGCAGCAGGCCGAACAGGCCAAACAGGAAGCTGAACGCGCTCGCACCATCGCCAAAGGCAATGCCGACGCAGCGGTGACAGCTGCCAAAGGTGAGGCCGATGCGAACGTAGCAAAGGCCCAGGGCGAGGCCCAGGCCATCGAACTGCGGGCGGCTGCCGATGCCAAAGCGCTGGCGCTGATCAACGAACAGTTGAGCAAGAATCCGCTGCTTGTCCAGTGGCGCTACATCGAAAAGCTGGCGGGCAACATCAGCCTGGTGCTGGTGCCGAGCAACAGCCCGTATCTGTTCGACCTGCAAAGCCTGCTGAACCAGGGTAAGCCAAGCGCGACGGTCAGCACGCCGGAACCGCAGCCGACCCCCACACCATAAGGGATAAGATTCGGCACGGGGAATACTGGATCGGAGCCCGGTGAGAACGGACAGACGTCCGCATCGATCCCAGAGAGCGATCCCTTGCGGACACTCATTTTGATTGGCTCTTGACACCGACCCGGCTTTGGAGTTAGGATTGCGAAAACGATTGCGCAACCGTTTTCGCAATCGGTTTTGAAGAACGCGATGTCTTTAAGTTACTTATGCCTACTATTCGAGACGTAGCGGCGCACGCCAAAGTATCGGTCAGCACGGTTTCTCATGTGCTCAACGGCACACGTTACGTCGAGCCGGAAACTGAGGATCGGGTGCGGGCCGCCATCGAAGCGCTCGGCTACCGCCCCAACTCGGTGGCGCGCAGCCTGCGGCGGCGTCGGACAGGCACCATAGGGTTGCTCGTCCCGGATAACTCCAACCCGTTCTTCGCCGAAGTGGCCCGTGCCATCGAAGATGCGGGCTTCACCGAGGGCTATAACCTGATCTTGTGCAATTCGGATGGCTCCGCAAGTAAAGAGGCGGCCTACGTTGACGTGCTGCTTTCCAAGCAGATGGATGGTCTATTACTCATTTCCTCCGGCAATCGTCCCGATCCACTTCAATCCATTCTGCGCGCGCGGGTCCCCGTTGTGGTCGTAGATCGGCGGTTGGACGATCTGCCTGTCGATCAGGTGCTGGTGGACAATGAGGAGGGTGGCTATCAGGCCGGGCGCTATCTCGTGCAGTTGGGGCACCGGCGCATCGGCTGCATCACCGGGCCAAGCAGCATTTCTCCGAGCGCAGACCGGATCGTTGGCTTCCGGCGGGCGCTGGGCGAAGCCGGGATCGCGCTGCCGCCCGAAGCTATCGTTCGCGGCGATTTCCAGTACGCGGGCGGAGAAGCCGCCACACACGAACTGTTGAAGCGAAGGCTTGGCCTGACCGCGATTTTTGTGGTGAACGACGTGATGGCAATCGGCGCGATCAATGTGTTGAGCCGGGCAGGGCTGCGCGTGCCCGACGACGTATCGGTCATTGGTTTCGACGACATTCCGCAAACCCGTGCCATGATGCCTTCCATCACAACCATCGCCCAGCCCATCGCAGAACTGGGCAAGGTGAGCATTTCGTTGCTGCTGGATCAGATCAAAAAGGGGCCGAAACCGCCCACGCGCATTGTGCTGCCAACCACGCTGGTGGAGCGCGAAAGCTGCCGCGCCATCGTGAGGGAAACCACGTGAAAAAAACGGTGCTGCTGAATCATCGGCTTTCGGAGATCATTGCGTCGATGGGCCACACGGACATGCTGGTCATCGCCGACGCCGGTCTGCCTGTGCCGCCGGGCGTGACCTGTGTGGACCTGGCTGTGATGCGCGACGTACCGCGCTTCCTGGATGTCTTGAAGGCCGTTGCGACTGAGCTTGAGGCCGAGCGGCTGACGGTGGCGACAGAATTGCAGGCACGGGGCGGCGATCTGCCAGCGGCCATTCAGAGCTTTTTTCCGCAGGCGCGGCTGGACAGCGTTCCGCATGAGCAGTTTAAGGCCCTGACTGCGAAGGCACGGGCAATTGTGCGGACAGGGGAACATACGCCGTATGCCAACGTCATCCTCCACAGCGGGGTGGTCTTTTAGTCGCAATCATTTGACCCGATGGCAGTTTTATTGAAAAGAGAACGGTAAAGAATGCCCCAACCGGTCCTGAAGATGGAAGGGATCAGCAAGTCTTTTCCGGGCGTGCAAGCCCTGGACAATGTTCACCTGGAGGTGCTGCCGGGCGAAATTCACGGCCTGCTGGGTGAAAACGGCGCGGGCAAGTCCACGCTGATGAAAATCCTGTCGGGGGTCTACCAGAAGGATAGCGGGCACATTTTCCTGGATGGGCAGGAGATCGTCGTCAATAACCCGCACCACGCACAGTTGCTCGGCATCTCCATTATCTACCAGGAATTAAACCTGATGCCGAATCTGACCGTCGCCGAGAACGTGTTTATCGGGCGCGAACCGAACCGGGCGCGCTTTGTCCAGTGGGGCAAACTGCACCAGCAGACCCGCGAGTTGACAGATCGGCTGGGCATTAAACTTTCTCCCACGGCAACGGTGCGCAATCTGAGCGTGGCCGAGCAGCAAATGGTCGAGATCGCGCGGGCGCTGTCCATCCGTTCCCGCGTAATCATTATGGACGAGCCGACCTCGGCCCTGACCGAAAACGAGGTGCAGCACCTGTTCAATATCATGCGCGGCCTGAAAGCGCAGGGCCTGGGTGTCATTTTCATCACGCACCGCCTCGAAGAAGTCTTTGAAATCTGTGATCGGATCACCGTCCTGCGCGACGGCGCTTACGTGGGTACGATTGACGCCAAAGCCGCTACGCACGACCAGTTGATTCGGATGATGGTCGGCAGATCGGTTTCGGACTATTTCAGCAAGGAGGCCAGCACGCCTGGCGAAGTTGTCCTCGAGGTGCGCAACCTCAGCCGCACCGGAACGGTGGACGATCCGACTGCTTCGGTGCTGAACAACATCAGCTTTCACGTGCGGGCTGGCGAAATCCTGGGATTGGCCGGGCTGGTCGGGTCAGGTCGCACTGACCTGGCGCGATGCGTGTTCGGAGTGGATAAACGCGACAGCGGCGAGATCTTTCTCAACGGCCAGCCGGTGGACATCCGCTCGCCGCGCGATGCGATCCGCCTGGGGATGGGCTTCGTGCCTGAAGATCGGAAATTGCAGGCGCTGTTTCTGTCGATGTCGGTGGAAGAAAACGCCAGCATGGCCTCGCTGGGCGGTGTGTCGCGTTTTGGCTTCATCCAGGGCGGTGCACGTCGTCACCTGGTGAGCGAATATGTCAAGACGCTCAGTATCCGGCTGGCAAGCCTCGATCAGCAAGTGCTTGACCTGAGCGGCGGCAACCAGCAAAAAGTGGTGATCGCGCGCTGGCTGGCGCTCAGGCCGCGCATTCTGATCGTCGATGAGCCGACACGCGGCATTGACGTGGGCGCGAAGGCCGAGGTTCATGCCCTGATGAGCCAGCTTGCCAGGGAAGGCGTAGCAATCATCATGATCTCCTCCGAACTGCCCGAAGTGATGGGCATGAGTGACCGGATGCTGGTCATGCGCGAGGGACGGGTCGTGGGCGAGGTCATGCGCGATCAGGCGACGCCGGAACAGGTCATGACCATGATGACGACGGGATGAGGTAAATCGACCTATGACCGAACTCTCTGAAAATGTCACCGCACCGGCTGTCGAGGCCGGACGGCGTCGGGCTAACCTCCTGGGACTGATCGGCAAATTCAGTGCACTGATCTTTCTGGTGGCGTTGGTCGTTGCCTTCTCAATTCTGAGGCCCGGCTTCCTGGCCCCGCTCAACATCTGGAATATTGTGCGCCAATCATCGATCACCGGCCTGATCGCCATCGGCATGACCTTCGTTATCCTGACGGGCGGCATTGATCTATCGGTGGGGTCGGTGCTGGCGCTGGCCGGAATGACGGCAGCCTACGCTTACAAGGGCGGCACGCTTCTGGCGGGCGCAACGGCAACTTCGGGCATCGGCGTTGGCGGCGCAATTCTGGTCGCGTGTGGCGTTGGCCTGCTGTGCGGGTTGATTCAGGGCCTTGCTATCACGCGGCTGGGCGTTCCGCCATTTATCGTCACGCTGGGGGGCCTTTCGGCTTTTCGGGGTATGACCCTGATTATCGGCGGCGGCGGGCCGATCAGCGCCTTCGATCCGAGCTTCAATTTCTGGGGGCAGGGGAAGTTGTTCATGGATTCTGAAAACCCCTGGATTCAAGTGCCTATTCCGGTGATCATTTACCTGAGTGTGGCCCTCGTTGCCTTTGTCGTTTTGCGCTACACGCAGTATGGGCGCTATATCTACGCGGTGGGCGGCAACGCCGAAGCGGCCCGTCTGTCGGGGCTGAATACGCGGCAGTTAATCCTGAGCGTGTACCTGATCGTGGGCTTCCTGGCCGGTCTCGGCGGCTTTATCCAGGCTTCAAGAGTGAACTCGGCAGAGGCCGTCGCCGGGCAGGGCTACGAATTGACCGTGATCGCCTCTGTCGTGATTGGCGGGACAAGCCTGTTTGGTGGTGAAGGCAGCGTGCTGGGAACCGTCATCGGCTCGCTGCTCATTACGATCCTCAGCACCGGGCTGACACAGATGAACGTCAGTTCCTACTACCAGCAGATCGTGATCGGTGCCATCATCGTGCTCGCTGTGTTCTTTGATCGGATTACCAAGTCTCGACGGCGCGCCTGATGACACTGACCCGGATGGCACTACGATGTGCTACCACGATGTGCTGGCTTAAGGAGGTGATGTCTATCAAAAGTATGCCTCGGACACCGCGTAAATCAAAGTAACGTGTTCACTTTATCTCTGGGAGGAGATGCTAGAAATGCTGAAAAAGACCATTGTGATCCTGGCGTTGCTCGCCATCGTCTTTTCCGCGTTCATGGTCACCGGGACACCCACCCGTGCCCAGAACAAGCCGCTCAAGATCGCGCTGTCCCTGCCCGATCTGGCTTTCCCATTCTTTGTCAACATGGTTAAACAGGTCCAGGACGAGGCCACCAAATTGGGCGATGTAACCATCATCGTCATGGATGGACAGGGCAAGACCGATAAGCAAACTGCCGATCTGGAAAGCGTGATTGCTCAAAAGTACGACGGCTTGCTGGTTTCCCCCATCACGGTGGACGCGATGCAACCGGCTGTGCAAGAAGTCGTGGATGCCAAAATCCCGGTGGTGACCATTGATCGAAATGTCAGCAACGTCAAGACGCTGGCGCACGTCGGTGCGGACAACGTCAAGGGTGGCGAACTACAGGGCGAGTTGATCATGAAGATGTTCCCCAATGGGGCCAAGATCTTCAACTTGCAGGGCACGCCTGGGGCCTCGCCTGCCATTGACCGCAACAAGGGCCTGCACAACGTCCTGGACCCCGTCAAAGACAAGTACAAGATCATCTTCGAGCAAACCGCTAACTTCAACCGCGACAACGGGCTGTCGGTGACGGAAGCGGGCCTGAATGCGAACGACGTACCCGACGTGATCAGTTGCGCGAACGATGACATGGCGCTCGGTGCAATCGAAGCGCTCAAGGCCAAGAACCTGGTCGGCAAGGTCGCCGTGATCGGCTTCGATGCCCTGCCAGAAGCGTTGTTGGCAATCAAGAATGGTCAGCAAACGGGCACGGTTGAGCAGTTCCCCGGCGGCCAGTCTCGGACGGCACTTGACCTGATCGTGGACTACCTGCGCAACAACAAGTCGCCGGAGAAACACGACAACTACCTGACGCCAGCCATGATCACCAAAGACAACCTGAATGACGCCGAGCGCATCGCGGAGATCGAAGCACCCGCAACGATGGCTGCGACGATGGCCCCCACGATGGCCGCTACCAAGTAATTCCGCCACCTGCTTCTTCATCCCCGTGCCTGCCATCCTGACGGGCGCGGGGATTTTTGTGCCCCGGCCTTACTGCGCCAACCCTCTGCATCGACTATTGACTTTGCCTGTTTCCCTCACTAAACTGTGCCGGGCTGCTGGACGATGAAGTGCGGAGTTTGCATTCAAGATGCCAGCGAAGACCGCCGCAAAGCTAGAGGCGTGGGCTGAGAGCGTTCCCGGTACTGCGTCCTCGTGGACATGGGGTTGGTTGTCGTCGGAGGAGAATCGTTTTGCTGCAACAAGTGTTGACCATCCTGATCGGTATATTAGGAGGCATTTCGGTAGGCGTTCAGTCACCCATCGCCAATGGGATTGGGCAGCGGCTAGGCGTCGCCACCAGCACGTTCATTGTCCATGTCAGCGGCGTATTCTTTTCAGTGATCTACGTTTTGTTGCGTGGGGGGGAAAACATCGGGGAGGCGCGCACGCTGCCCTGGTGGATGTTCGGGGTAGGTGCGTTTGGCGTCCTGGTTCTGGCGGCAATTAACTACACGATTCCGCGCATCGGCGTTGCGGCCACGACGACACTAATTGTCGCCGGGCAGCTTGTCGCCGGGCTGCTGATCGATCAGTTTGGATGGCTCGGCGTTGCCATGCGGCCCATGGATGGGACGCGCATCCTGGCAATTTTGTTCCTGCTGGCCGGAGGCTACCTCATGACGCGCTCAATGGTCGCCAGGTGAAACGCCATGAATCGCACAGATCGTATGCTGGCGATGGTGCTGGAATTGCAGGAGCGGCGCAAATGCCGGGCAGAAGATCTGGCAGCGACCTTCGAGGTCAGCAAACGCACGATCTACCGTGACATTCAGGCCCTGAGCGAAGCGGGCGTACCGATCATCTCTGTGCCGGGAGAAGGCTATTCGCTAGACGAGGGTTACTTCCTGCCGCCATTGAGTTTCACAACGGACGAGGGCGCGATGCTGCTGCTTGGCAGCGACGTGATGGCCCAGAACTTCGATGCGGAATACCGGGCTGCAGCACAGTCAGCAAGCCGCAAAATTTCGGCTGTACTGCCAGCGCACCTGCGTGAGGGCGTTGAATATCTGCAAGGCAGCATCCGGTTCGTTTCGCCTGGCGCGCTCTCAAATCATGACGAGGAACGCCATCTCCAACAACTGCGACGAGCGATCATTAGAAAGCAAACGGTCAAATTCCATTATCATGCGCGGCGCGGCGAAAGTGCGCTCCGTGAGGCCGATCCGTATGGCTTGCTGCACATCACCGGTGCATGGCTGCTGGTTGCCTACGACCATCGCCGCAAGGCAATGCGCAACTTCCGCCTGTCTCGCATGGAAAACCTGGTCGTGCAGCCCAGGCAGTTTATGCGACCCCCGGATTTCGACATGCGAAAGTACCTGGCAAAAGACCAGCGCGTTGCACCTTCGGAGCGCATTGTCGTGCGTGTCTTGTTCGATCACGAGATCGCGCGGTGGGTCCGGGAGTCGTACACTTTCTTCCTGCTGGCGACGGAGGAAACGCCTGAAGGTCTGCTGCTAACCCTGGGGGTACGTGAGGAGCGGGACATCTTGCAATGGGTATTGGGATGGGGCCGCCACGCGCACGTGCTGGAGCCAGAGTCGCTCCGACGGCTGGTCGCAGAGGAGGCCAGAGCAATCTGGAAACGTTACGAAACGGTGTGATTCACTGCTGACAGGGCGCTGCCCCCGCACCCTTACGACTGGCATTTGTGACCGCAAACACAAGAGGAACGCCGTTGGTCAGCGTATGCACTAAACTTATCTTACATACCGCCGCAGGGCCGCAAACCCCGCCCAGGGCCTATCAAGCTCGCCTCGGATCAGCAGCCGGCCCATCTGACACACGTTGGCACGGCTGGTGATCCATAGATATGGAACCCAGGCGTCTTGCCCCAGGATCGGGTCGTCCAGGTCGGAACCGGGCGGCAGATAAACGGCGGCAGTGATGAACGGCGCGAAAAAGGTGGTGATGCCGCCGCCATAACTCATTACCGCTCTGGGGTAAATTCGGGCATGGCACGGTGTTCCGAACAGGGCAATGAGCGAACCGAGCCTCAGGCCGGAATCTCTGACCAGGATATTGTCAACGGTGCGCCCGTCCCGGGACGGGGTTAGCAGGACGTCCGCCGTCGCGGTGGTGACGGCGATCTCGCCCGGCCTGAACTCGGAATTCTGGCCGGCCAGGAGAGCCTTCGCCTCTTCCCAGCGCGTCTGGCCGGGCACAATGCCGAGGTAACAGGGAGCGCCATTGCAGCGATCCAGCCCGTTTGCCAGTGCGGTAACGGGCATCGAGCGCGCGAAGGCGATCACGGCGATGCAGAACGCCACCACCAGCAGCCAGAGCACCGCGCTGAAGCCGAAAATACGTTTCATCGGCTTTGCGCGTCCATCACGGCAACGGCGGTCATCGACACGATGGCCTCCACGTCATCGCCCACTTGCAGCACGTGTACCGGCGCGCCCAGGCCCAGCAAAATCGGCCCGATGGTGCGCGCCCCGCCCAATCGCGCCAGGAGCTTATAGGCGACGTTGGCCGACTCCAGACTTGGAAAGACCAGCACGTTGGCCGACCTGACCTTGCTAAACGGGTAACGCGACTCGATCAGTTCCGGAACGACGGCCACGTCGGCCTGCATCTCGCCATCGACGGCAATGTCAGGGCGGCGCGCCTGGACAATCTCGACGGCGCGGCGCACTTTGTCCGAGAGCGGGTGCGGCGCGGAGCCAAAGTTCGAGAACGATAGCATGGCGACACGGGGTGTGATGGTCAGTTGCGAGGCGAAGTCTGCCGCGAGAATGGCGATCTCGGCCAGGTCTTCGGCCCCCGGCTCAATGTTGACGGTGGCATCGGTAAACACGTACACATCGTCGTGAACGATGACCAGATACACGCCACACGCGATCCGCATTCCGGGCCGGGTGTGGAAGATTTGCAGCGCGGGCCGGATCACATCTGGGTATTCATAGGTCAGCCCCGACACAAAAGCGTCGGCGTGCCCGGCCCTGATCATCATCGGGCCGAAGACGTTGGGCTTGCGCACTTCCTCGTAGGCGCGTTTGGCAGTAATACCCTTGCGCTTGCGCAGTTCAAAGTACTGATCGGCATATGCCTGGCGCAGCGGTGACAACGGCGGATAGATCACTTCTGGCTTGTAATTCTGGATACCCAGTTCCGCGATCTTTTGCTCGATCACGTCCGGGTGGCCCAGCAAGACCGGGTGCGCGATGCCCTCGTCCGAAACGACGGCAGCAGCACGGATAATCGAGGCTTCTTCGCCCTCACCAAAGACCACCCGCTTCGGCGCAGACTTGGCCTGGTTGATGATAAAGGCACGCACCTGCTGGCCCTTGCCCTGCCGCAGCGCCAACTGCCGCACATATTCTTCCGTGTCGATGTGGCGGCGGGCTACGCCGCTTTCGATGGCCGCCTTTGCAACGGCAGGCGCTTCCCAAAGCAGCACGCGCGGGTCAAGCGCCTTGGGAATCAGGTAATCCCGCCCGAAGTGCAGCGCTTCCAGCCCGTAGGCACGCAGCACGCTTTCCGGCACATCCTGGTGAGCCAGCGCGGCCAGGGCGTGCGCGGCGGCCAGCTTCATCTCGTCGTTGATGGCCCGTGCCCGCACGTCCAGCGCACCCCGGAAAATGAATGGGAAGCCGAGCACGTTGTTGATCTGGTTGGGGTAATCGCTGCGCCCCGTCGCCACGATTGCATCCGGGCGGGCCGCCCTGGCAACCTCGTAAGCAATCTCAGGGTCGGGGTTGGCGAGGGCAAAGATCATGGGGTTGTCGGCCATCGACTTCACCATGTCTGCCGTCACAATATTCGCCACACTCAGGCCCAGGAACAGGTCAGCCCCCTGCATGGCCTCGGAGAGGGTGCGCAGGTGCGTATCGGCGGCGAAACGGGCCTTGTAAGGGTCCATTGCAACGGAGCGGCCTGCATAGACCACGCCGTGCTCATCGACCAGGATAATGTTCTCTTTGCGGACGCCCAACCGGATGTAGAAAGCCACCGTCGAGAGCGCCGCCGCGCCTGCCCCGGTCACCGTCACGCGCAAATCCTCGATGCGCTTGCCCGTCAATTCCAGGCCGTTGAGCAGTGCCGCGCCCGTGATAATGGCCGTACCGTGCTGGTCGTCGTGGAAGACCGGGATGTCCAGCACGGCGCGAAGCTGCTCCTCGATGTAGAAGCATTCGGGCGCTTTGATGTCTTCCAGATTGATCCCACCAAAAGTGGGGGCAATGGCCCGCACAACGCGGATCATCTCGTCGGGATCGCGGGCGTCAACTTCAATGTCAAAGACGTCAATATCCGCAAAGCGCTTGAACAAGACGCCTTTGCCCTCCATGACGGGCTTGCCGGCCAGCGCACCGCGATCTCCCAATCCCAGGATGGCCGTCCCGTTGGAGATGACGGCCACCAGGTTGGCTTTGGCAGTGTATTCATAGGCGGTTTCGGCGTCGCGTTCCAGTTCCAGCACGACCTGAGCCACGCCGGGCGTGTAGGCCAGCGAAAGATCGCGCTGAGTCAGCAACGATTTGGTCGGGGCGACTTCAATCTTGCCGGGCCGCCCCTGGCTGTGGTATTCAAAGACTTCTTGCGGCGTGAGAGCCAAGCTGCCCTCCTTGTGTGGAAAAACCTCACCCCAAGTGCACGGCGGTTTGAAAGTCCCTCTCCACTTGGTGGAGAGGGATTTAGGGTGAGGTAAATAAACTCACCGCCCCAGGATGCGCTGCACGTGTTCAAGCAAATCTTTGGGCGAAAACGGCTTGATCAGGTAGTCGTCTGCGCCTGCTGCTTCTCCGGCATCCACGTCCGATTGCTGACCGCGCGCTGAAATGACGATGACGGGCGGAGCCTTTGGGCCAAGCGTCTGCTTGACCTCGTAACAGATTTCCAACCCGCTGCGGCCCGGCAGCATCACGTCGAGCAGCAGAATGCGCGGTGGCTCGTGGAGCGCCATTTGCAGCGCTTCGCTGCCGTCGGGCGTGGTGCGCACTTCGTACCCGGCAGTTTCCAGTTTGCGTTGAATCAACAACTGGATATGCGGGTCGTCCTCGGCGACCAGGATATACGTCATTCGGCCTCCACTAACGGAATAGAGAAGTAAAACGATGAGCCGTAGTCCAGTCTGGATTGGAACCAGATATGCCCGTTGTGAAGATCGATGAAGGACTTGGCAATTGCCAGCCCCAACCCCGTACCCGCAATCTGGCGGCGAGCGGCCTGCTCTGCCCGGTAGAACCGTGTGAAAAGGTGCTTTTGATCTTGGGGCGCGATACCCATACCGCGATCATGCACCGCCACCTGAATGGCAGGCACAAAAATATCGGGCGGCGCACCCGCTGCGAAATCTTCTGGCTCTCGCACCAGCCGCGCCTCGACGATCAGTTCACTATCTGCCGGAGAATACTTGGATGCGTTGCTCAACAAATTCGTAAATGCCTGGGCAATGCGCTCCCGGTCTATCCACAGAGGTGGCAAATCCGGCTCGATCTTGAGTGTAAGCTGCTGGCGGCGGCTGTCGATGACCAGGAACATGGACTGCACCACCGAGTCGATCAATTCGTCGATAAAACACAGGCTGCGCTTTAGATCGACGCGCCCGGCCTCGATGCGTGTCACATCAAGAATATCATTGATCAGCCCGATCAGGCGACCCGTGTTGATTTTTACAATGTCCAGGTATTCGCGCACCTGGCCGTCCACCGGCCCCGCGTCGCCGTCCAGAATAAAGTCGGTGAAACCCAGGATCGAAGTCAGCGGTGTGCGCAGTTCGTGGGACACCAGGGAAACAAATTCTGTCTTCATCCGATCCACTTCGCGTTCGCGCGTGGCATCACGGAAGACAAACAGACGGCCCACGTTTGTGCCATCGTGTGCGTAGACAGGCGAGCTGTACCAGACCAGGACGCGCAACTGCGGCCCACCGATCTCAAAGTCGCCGCCTGCACTCTGGTAAGCATCTCCCACGAAAGTCAGCAGGATATTGACCAATTCGTCGGGCAGGTCGGGGCGCATTTTGATCTGTTCGGTCAACACCTCGACGGGCTGGTTAATGATCTGGTAGCGCGCCAGGTGGAAAAATGCCTCGAATTGCAGGTTGGCCGACACAACCCATCTGGCCGAATTGACCATGATGATGGCGTCGTTCGTCGTTTCGAGGATCGCTTCCAGGAGATCGCGCTCTTTCTGCAAGACGTTTTGCAAGGTGAGGCGTGCCGAAATATCCACACAGAAAAGCAGCGCGCCGGCAATAGTCCCCTGGGCGTCCTTCAGCGGCGACATACTCACGTAGGTTTGGATGATCTGACCATCTTTGCCCAGCACCTCGGTATCGCCCCGCAACGCGCGCCCTTCCTGGGTCACCAGGCGCAGCCACAGCGCAAATTCGGACCGGCGCGGTGGGGGCACAAGCGCGGAAATATGCTGGCCGATCAGCTCCGGCGCGGCGCAGCCAAACAGCATTTCGGCAGCAGCATTGAAGCGATTGATCAGCCCGTCCAGGTCGGTGGTGATGATAGCGTCAGCAGCGCCCTCAATCAGGCTGCCGAGGATGCTCGCCGCATGATCGTCGTTGTCCATGCTGTCCCTGAGATGTGTGCCATGTCAGATGCCATGTTATTCGGGAAAGATGAAGGTGTAGCCGACGCCGCGCTCATTGCGAATATACTGCGTATCGTCGGATTTTGCGGCCAGCTTGGCGCGCAGGCGGGCGATGTGCACGCGCAGCGTCTCCTCATAGACCTCTTCGTTCGGCCAGACCCGCGCAATCAGGGTCGACGACGGCACGATGTGGCCTTTATTCCGCAGCAGCACAGACAGCAGACTGGTCTCCGTAGGCGTCAGTGCAATGACCTGACCGTCGCGCCAGATCTGGTTGTTGGGGAAATCAATTGCCAGGTGCTCATCGACCTGCACGACAGGACTCTGGGCATAGGAGAAGTCGGTGATGCGGCTGAGAACACGCTGAATTCGGGCCTCGACCTCCCGGATATTGAACGGCTTTTTAATGTAGTCGTCGGCGTACAGCTCAAGGCCCTGGACGACCACCTCCTCCGAGTCCACGCCGGTAATGATAATGATCGGCACGTCGCCCATCCGCTTGATGAGTTCCCCAACTGTGAAGCCGTGCATCCCTGGTAAGCCCAGGTCGAGCAGGATGAGATGAGGCAGGCCGTTCTTCTTCAGGAAATTCAATGCGTCGGGGCCATCGCGCACCGTAGCCACGTCATAACCGGCCTGTTCGAGGACTCGCTGAAGCAGGTCTCGTGTCACTGAATCGTCATCAATAACCAGTAATCGTTTATTTGCCACGTGATTGCGCTTCCAAGCGATGACACTTGCCAGGTCAATCTGTACCGAGTATTATCCGCGATGGTAGTACAATGTGACTGTATATTATAGCACGGACATCGCACAAGTAGCGTGGATAGAGGTTGGTTAGCTTGAAGCCGGCGGCAGCGATTATCCAGCGGCGGCGCGAACGCCGGGCTATGCAGAACAGTGCGCGATCCCGGCGGGTGGCCCGCGTGATCACAGTGCTGGTTGTGCTGCTCGTCCTGATCCCGGTTTTGCTGCTGGGGAGCGGCACCGCGTTAGCGGTGGGCGTTTACGTCTACTACGCCCGTGACCTGCCCAACCCCGATGCGATTGTGAGTGCGAGGCAGCAGTTCGAGACGACGCTCATCTATGACCGCACCGGAAAATCTGTCCTGTACCAGGTGCTTGATCCGAGCGGCGGGGATCGCCAGTCGATTGCGCTGGCGGACATCCCACGCGACCTGATCAACGCCACCATCGCTATCGAGGACAAAAGTTTCTACGAGAACCCGGGCTTCGACGTGCGCGGCATTGTACGCTCGATGTGGATCGCGCTGCAAGGCGGCACGGTGCAGGGCGGCAGCACGATCACCCAACAGTTGACCAAGAATGTGCTGCTTTCGCCGCAAGGCCCGGCTGCCGTCACGTTGGATCGCAAGATCAGGGAGATCATCCTGTCCAGCGAGATCGCGCGGCGCTACAGCAAAGACCAGATTCTGGAGTGGTATCTCAACAACAATTTTTACGGCAACCTGGCCTATGGCGTCGGCACAGCAGCCAAAGTCTATTTCGGCAAGCCCGTCCGCGAACTGACGCTGGGCGAGGCGGCGATGCTGGCCGCCATCCCGCAGAACCCTCAGCTTAACCCACTGGACAACCCTCAGGCGGCACGGCAGCGGCAGGTTGTCGTCCTGGATAGCATGGCGGCGCTGGGCTTCATCACCCGCGACCAGGCGGTGCAGGCTGCTTCCGAGCCGATTGTCATCCAGCCCATCACCGAACGGTACGGCATTCTCGCGCCGCACTTCTCGCTGTATGCCCGGCGGCAGGCCGAGCAGTTGCTCAACGCCCAGGGCCGGGATGGGGCGCGGCTCGTCCTGCAAGGCGGCCTGCGTATCTACACCACGCTCGACCTCGACTTGCAGTATCAGGCTGAATGCGTCATGCGCGCCTGGATCACACGCATCCAGGGTGGCGATCCGAAAGCTGCGCCCAACACCAACGAAGGTAAGCCGTGCGTGGCGGCGCAGTATCTCGTCACCCCGCCCAAGCTGAAACTGAGCACGCAGCGCAACGTCACCAACGCCGCCTCCGTTGTTCTCAAACCCTCGACGGGTGAAATCCTGTCGATGGTCGGCAGCCTGGACTACTGGAACACCGGCATTGACGGCAATTACAACGTCGCGCTCAGTCTGCGCCAGCCGGGGTCGGCCTTCAAGCCCATCTTGTATGTAACGGCTTTTTCGGGCAAATACACCCCGGCCACGATGGTTCTGGATGTACCAACCACCTTCGACCAGGGCGGCACGCCCTACACCCCCAAGAACGAGGACGACCAGTTTCACGGCGTCATGAGCGTCCGCGAGGCGCTGGCGAACTCCTACAACATCCCGGCAGTGCAGGTGCTCGCCAACGTCGGCATCGGGCAGGTCATCCGGCGCGCCCACCAGCTTGGCATCAACTCGCTGAACGACAGCCTGGACAAATATGGGCTGGCATTGGCGCTTGGCAGCGGCGAGGTCAGTTTGCTCGACCTCAGCTATGCCTACAGCGCCTTTGCCACGCTCGGCACGATGGCAGGAACGCCTGTGCAGAATGGCCGGGCAGGCTACCGCGCCTACGACCCGATCTCGGTGCTGCGCATCGAGGACAAAGACGGCCACATCCTCTGGCAACTTGACGAGAAAGGTGACACCTTTGGTCGCCAGAATGTCATGGAGCCGGGGCTGGCCTACCTGATCAACAACATCCTGGAAGACAACCAGGCGCGGCTGCCCTCCTTCGGGCCGGGCAACGCCCTGGAACTGCCGCGCCCGGCAGCGGCCAAGACGGGGACGACCAACGATAACCGGGATGCCTGGACGGTGGGCTACACGCCCCAGATCGTGACGGGCGTGTGGGTCGGCAACAACAACAACTCGCCGATGTCGCCGGACATGACCGGAGGCACTGCCGCCGCCCCGATCTGGCACGCCATCATGGAATACCTCCACCGCCGCGATAACCTGCCCGCCCAGGATTGGAAGCGCCCGCCGACGATTGTCGAAGTGCCCGTCTGCAAGCAAAGCGGTTTATTGCCCACGCCGGACTGCCAGAAGGTCAAGGAACTGTTCTACGCCGACGCCAACGTCAGCACCGTGCCCACGCAGACCGACATCTACTGGAAGCGCTACCAGATCAACGTCCGCAACGGGCTGATTGCGACAGCCTCCACGCCACCCGAACTGATACAGGAGCGCGTGTTCTTTGACTATCCACCCGAAGCCCGCGATTGGGCCAAAGCTGCCGGGCAGCCCTTACCACCCGTCGATTACGACACGGTTGGCGCGCGGCCCGCACCGAACATTGCCGCCATCACTGCGCCCGCCGGATTGGCACGTGTGCGTGGCGTGATCGACATCAAGGGGGCGATTGAGAGCCAGGACGTGGTGTCATTCAACCTGGCCTACGGCGCGGGCATCAATCCGACGCAGTGGGTCAGCATCGGCGGTAGCGATCCCAAAGTGCGCGGCACGAACATCACGCTTGGCCGTTGGGACACCACCGGGCTGGATGGACTGTATACCCTGCGCCTGAGCACCGTGCTGAAGGACAACGTGCTGCAACCCTTTACCGTGCAGGTCACGGTGGACAACAGGCCGCCGACGATTCGCGTCATCTCGCCGCAGGCGGGCGCGAAGATTGGCCCAAACGACAAGCTGGTTCGATTGGAAGCCGAGGCTACCGACAACGTAGAGGTAGCCTACGTCGAGTTCTACCGCAACAACCAGTTAATCGATACTGTCAAACAAGCGCCCTACCGCACGGAGTGGAACGTTGACCAGGGTGGGCCGCAGTCCTTCTACATGATCGTCTACGACGCGGCGGGCAACAGCGCCCAAAGCGAACCCGTGCGTATCAACGTGCAGCGATAGGCGAAGAAGCAGTGAAACCCGTGACTGTCGAAGAACTGCCTGAGGAAGTAGGTCGGTTGCCCGCTATCCAGAAGTGGCAACTGGTCAAGCACGTGTTGGACACGACGGAACTCAACACCTATCTGGACTGGCCGGCGTTGGCGCAGCTTTTGCGGCTCGAACGCCGTTGGACTGCCCTGAGAACCGGTCAGATCACCACTGAAATTCGCTGCGACAGCACCAATTTAGTGCCCGATCTGGCGGATGCCAGCCGTTTATCGTCTCAGCATTCCCCCCGCGTTTTCCCTGTCATCCGCAATGCGGCTCGGTCTGTCTTGAACCTGTTTCATCC
>Ga0070741_10002318_pt1 | contig 51893 bp, 44 predicted proteins | sample Coa_R1_4_FD_66440 | JGI IMG/M metagenome (GOLD analysis project Ga0070741, IMG submission 66440) | Surface soil microbial communities from Centralia Pennsylvania, which are recovering from an underground coalmine fire - Coalmine... | ecosystem: Environmental > Terrestrial > Soil > Unclassified ... | reverse complement strand
CTCGCCATGCAGTATCACCCGGACCGCAATCCGGGCGACAAGGCTGCCGAGGAAAAATTCAAAGAGGCCAGCGAGGCGTACAGCGTGCTTTCTGACGAGAACAAGCGCGCGCAGTACGACCGCTTCGGCCACGCCGGCGTCGGCGGCAGTGGTTTCGGCGGCTTCGATGCCTCTGCGTTCCAGGATCTCAGCGAAATTTTCGGCGACATCTTCGGATTTGGCGACGCCTTCGGTGGCGGCGGACGTCGTCGCAGCCGAGCGCAGCGCGGAGCCGATTTGCGCGCCGACATCACGATCGAGCTGAAGGACGCGATCTTCGGCAAGACCACCGAGATTCCGGTGCGCAAATCGGAGACCTGCGACGCATGTCACGGAACCGGCGGCGCCCAAGGCAAGCAGCCGACAACGTGCAGCGCTTGCGGCGGACGCGGACAGCTTCGTTATCAGCAAGGCTTCTTTAGTGTCGCTCGCACCTGCGGCACCTGCGGAGGTACTGGCCAGGTAATCACCGATCCCTGCAAATCGTGTCGCGGCGAAGGACGCGTTATTCGCCAGCACACGATGAAAATCGAGGTTCCTCCTGGCGTAGAGGATGGCACGCGCATTCGCTATCAGGGTGAAGGCGAAGCGGGCGCATTCGGCGGGCCTGCAGGCGATCTCTACGTAGTGCTCAACATCAAGGAAGATTCTTTCTACGCTCGCGATGGCAACAATCTGCACTGCATGGTTTCGATTTCGATGCCAGAGGCAGCGCTGGGAACTGAAGTTTCAGTTCCAACGTTCGAAGGCGAGTACAAGTTGAAAATCCCCGCAGGCACGCAGAGCGGCCAGCAAATTCCAATTCGGAACAAAGGCGTTCCCGCTCTACGCGGACGCAGCCGCGGCGATCTCATCGTGCACATCGAAGTGCAGATTCCCAAGAAGCTCAGTCAGCGCCAGCGCGAACTGCTCGAAGAGCTTGCGTCGATTACCGAAGTCGACGATAAGCACGACAAGAAGAACTTCTTCGAGCGCATGAAGGCCCGCATCCAGTCCTGATCCGGCAATGACGCGACGCCGCTGGATTGCCGACGAAGTCTCCGGCGATGAAGCCATTCTCACCGGCCGCAATGCCGAGCATCTGAGCCGCGTTCTGCGTGCGCGCATCGGCCAGCAGTTTGAAATCGCCACGGCAGACGGAGTCCGTTTAGGCGAGATTGTCGCGATACAGCCCGAGCGCGTGGTCTTCTCCCTCAGCAATGCACAGATATCTGCCGACGATGCGAGCACGCTGACTGTTCATCTCTATCTCGCCATCTTCAAATTTGATCGTTTCGAGTGGGCGCTTGAGAAATCTACCGAACTGGGAGTAACCGCCATCATCCCAGTGATCGCTGCGCGAACGGACGCGCACCTTGCGACGGCAGCGAAAAAACGAGTGGAGCGTTGGCGACGCATTGCACACGAAGCCTCGCAACAATCACGCCGAGATCAAGTTCCTGACGTCTTCAATCCGGAAAAACTGAACAACGCCTTGGCGGCTGCTCGCGGCAAGCGAATCGTCTTATCCGAGGCTGAGCGCCAACAAAACCTGTCCCCCCTGCTGAAGGAATGCGATGAGATCTCTTTGGCCATTGGACCTGAAGGCGGGTGGACCGCTTCGGAACTCGATTTATTTCGGAGCAGTGGATGGTCGTCTGCTTCATTGGGAAGCACCATTCTGCGCGCCGAGACTGCGGCCATTGCAGCCCTCGCGATCACCCGAGGCGTATTCCGGTCATCTGCGCTCGACGGCTGAACAGCTGCCTTCGAAAACCGGAGCTTCTTTGAACAGCGAAAAATCTGAGTGTCTCGTTTCAGCATCATACCTTCGGGTTATTGAGCTCAGGGTGATGAATGGCTGACGCTGGACGAATCAAAGAAGGACTACCCCACCCGCGCGGTGCGACGTGGGATGGCAAGGGAACCAATTTTGCGGTCTTCTCGGTCAATGCTAGCAAGGCTGAGGTGTGTCTCTTTGACCAGCATGGCAAAGAGACCGCGCGAGTTGAATTGCCTGAATACACTGACCAGATATTTCACGGCTATCTGCCCGACGTTCATCCGGGAACTTTCTACGGATATCGTGTGCACGGCCCTTACGAACCTGACGCCGGACATCGTTTCAATCAAAACAAGCTGCTGCTCGATCCCTACGCACGCGCTCATACCGGCGAATTGCAGTGGAATCCTGCGGTCTTCGGCTATCAAATGGAGTCCGGAGACGACCTGACCTTCGATGAGCGTGACAGCGCTCCCTTTGTTCCCAAATCGGTAGTTGTCGATCCGAACTTCGACTGGAAGGGAGAGCCCGGGCGTCAGGCGATTCCCTGGGAGCACACGGTCATCTACGAAGCTCACGTAAAGGGATTCACGCAGCTCAATCCCGCGGTGGATGAGCGGCTTCGCGGCAAATATGCAGGATTGGGCACGAAGCAGGTGGTCGAGTACATCCGGTCTCTGGGCGTCACATCCGTTGAGCTGCTGCCGATTCACACGTTCGTGAACGACAGTCTGCTACTCGACAAGGGCCTGACGAATTATTGGGGATACAACAGCATTGGATTCTTCGCGCCTGATCCGCGATATGCAGCCGATGTGGCCAACAGCTTGCGCGAGTTTAAGGAAATGGTCGCGCGCTTCCACGATGCCGGCCTTGAAGTAATACTTGATGTTGTTTACAACCACACGGCCGAAGGCAACGAGCGCGGCCCCACGCTGTCTTTCAAAGGCCTCGATAACGCCAGCTATTACCGCCTCACTCCGGATCAGAAGCGCTACTACATCAATGATACCGGCACCGGCAATACCCTAAACCTAAGCCATGCCCGCGTGCTCCAGATGGTTACAGACTCGCTCCGGTATTGGGTCGAGGAGATGCACGTCGATGGCTTCCGTTTCGATTTGGGAACGATCCTGGCGCGCGAGCCCAACGGCTTCGATAACCAGAGTGGATTTCTCATGGCCTGCAGCCAGGACCCGGTGCTGGCAACGGTAAAGCTGATCGCAGAACCTTGGGACTGCGGTCCGGGTGGATATCAGGTCGGCGGCTTCCCTCCGGGCTGGTCGGAGTGGAACGACAAATTCCGCAGCACTGTGCGTGACTACTGGCGCGGCGTAGCACCGGCTGCCGAACTCACGCCTCGACTGTGCGCCTCAGCCGATCTATTCAATCATCAGGGCCGCCGTCCGTGGGCATCGATCAACTTCATTACCGCGCACGATGGATTCACCCTGAACGACCTCGTCAGCTACAACGAGAAACATAACGAAGCGAACAAAGAAAACAATCAGGACGGAACCAACGACAATCGCTCCTGGAACTGCGGCGCCGAAGGTCCGACCGATGATGCTGCGATTAACACTCTGCGCGAGCGGCAGATGCGGAACCTGCTCGCCACGCTTTTGCTCTCACAAGGCACACCGATGATGGTTGCCGGCGACGAGTTTGGCCGCACGCAGCAAGGCAACAACAACGCTTACTGCCAGGATAACGAGATCAGCTGGCTCAATTGGAACATTGACGATCGCGGCAAGGCGCTCACCAAATTTGTCCAGAGCTTGACCGCGCTCCGCCATAAGTATCCGATCCTGCGCCGCACGCGATTCCTCACTGGCGAGTACAACCAGGAGCTCGAAATCAAAGACGTCACCTGGATCAATGCCAACGGCAGCGAGATGCAGGAATCGAATTGGGCCGATACCGGAATGCGCTGCTTCGGCATGCTGATCGACGGACGCGCTCAGACGACAGGAATCCGCAAACGCGGACAGGACACCACCCTGTTACTGGTTTTCAATTCCCATCACGACGTCGTGCAGTTCACGCTTCCTGACTGCACTGGCGGGCGAGAGTGGTCGCTGCTGATCGATACGAACATTCCCGGAAAAGAAAACGGCAGCTTCACTACAGGCGAGAGCTACGAAGTGACCGCGAGATCGACTATTGTCTTCAGGCTTAACGCCAATGAGTCCGGCGCGCCCAAAGCATCCTAAGCTGCTCGCATCCAGGCTGGAGACTCAACCGATTCGGCGTTCTTCCAGTACCTCATCGAGCATGCCGGAGAGAGAGTTCGCGCGTTCTTCGTACACGCTGGCAAAGCGGTCGTACTTCTTTTTGAGCAGGTGGTATTCGTCGGCGATGTTGAGGGCCGCGAGAACGGCTACGCGCAGCGAATCGGCGGTCGAGGTCTTTTCGGCTACTGCTCGCATTTTCAGATCGACATAATCGGCCAGTTTTTGAATGTAGTCGGCGTCGGTCCCGCGCAGATGGTAGGACTGATCGTAGATGTCGACGCGGATGCTTCCCGAAGCCACCGGTGTCTGGGCGGGTTTGGGTTGCGCCATTACGAGGCCTCCGCCAGGGCATCGATCTGCTTCAGCATTTTTTCCACTCGGCCGCGGACTTCTTCACGTTCGCGGCGCAGCGTGACCATCTGCTGACGCATGGTTTCCACTTCTTCTTCGCGTTCTTCCAGTTGCTCGCGCAGGCGGCTCACATCGCGCTCAGCGATGTTCTTCGCCTCGCGCGCTGCCTTCAGCAGTTCGATCGTTTTATAAACCTTTTCTTCAAGTGCATGGAACTCATCGGTGGAAGCGGACAGCTCAAGCTCGGGGAGCGCCCTTGCAGACATAAATGCAGAACCTCACGAAGAATTTTTTTGATGGCGCAGCTCGAAGTATATCCCACACCATTACATGAACATGCCTGTGAATCCTGTTGATAACGAGGCAGAAATTCTGTTTTTGAGAATAACGCGCGACAGAACCGCCGGCGGTAGCCGGAGCGGCAGCCGGTTGTGTTGCTGGTGCGTTTGCAAAGTGCGCGCAGCATCGCGAAGCGTACCCGGAGCTGGCCATCGGCCATCTCCGGCCCATCGGCTACCGCCGACGGTTCTGTTCTCCTGGGAAACCTGAGCCTTCTTAATTCGTGCGGGCACGCGTCACTCATTTATGCTGTTGCGCTTGCAAAGACTGGAAGGAACTTCTCATGCGAAAAATCGCGTTGCTCTTCCTTGCCTCCGCCGCAGTCGCGCAGACACCTGCGAACGACGCGAAAGCCTACATGAAATTCGATCAGCCAACCATCGTGCTGAATCATGTACGCGTGATCGACGGAACTGGAGCTCCGGCGAAGGCCGACCAGGTGATCGTCATCAACAACGGAAAGATTCAGAGCATCGCTGCCTCCGGCTCGCAAACACCGCCAGGCGCTCAGGTCTTGGATCTGACCGGCGATACGGTAATGCCTGGAATCGTGGGCATGCATGATCACATTTACTATCCCGCGCCCGGACGCAACGTTGCGATGTATCCCGAACACGCCTGGAGCTTTCCACGGCTGTATCTCGCAGCTGGCGTGACCACGATCCGCACCACGGGATCCGTTGAGCCTTATACCGATTTGGAACTGAAGAAAGATATCGACTCAGGCAAGATGCCGGGGCCCAAAATGCACGTGACCGGACCGTACCTTGAGGGTCAAGGCGCATATACCCCGCAGATGCACGAGCTCGCCGATGCCGACGATGCGCGACGCACGGTTGACTACTGGATCGCCGAAGGCGTCGAGAACTTCAAGGCTTACATGAACATTACCCACGATGAGCTGCGGACCGCCGTGGAAGAAGCACACAAGCACAATTTGAAGATCACCGGACATCTCTGCTCGATCGGCTTTCGCGAAGCGGCCCAAATCGGGATCGACGACCTGGAGCATGGAATTGTTGTCGATTCTGAATTCGCTCCCGACAAACAGCCGGACCAGTGTCCTCCGCAGAAAGACATTCGCGATACATTGCTCAAGCTCGACATCAACGGCGAGCAGGTTCAGTCGATGATCAAGGACCTGATCGCGCATCATGTCGCGCTGACTTCAACTCTGCCGGTCTTTGAGGGCTTCGTGCCTGATCGCCCGCCGATTCGCCAGGCAAACCTCGACGCCATGTTGCCCGAGGCACGCCAGGCATATCTGGCAGTTCGCGACAATATGCACAAAAACGCAGGCCAGTCAGTCTGGCTTGCACTCTTCAAGAAAGAAATGGAGTTCGAGTATGCATTGGCAAAAGCCGGCGGACTCCTGCTCGCCGGCTTAGATCCAACCGGAAATGGAGCAGTGGTGGCTGGTTACGGGGATCAACGCGAGATTGAATTGCTGGTCGAAGCAGGATTCAGCCCACTTGAAGCGATTCACATTGCGACCTACAACGGGGCGAAGTATCTGGGGGAGTTGGACCATATTGGCACTCTCGAACCGGGCAAGCAGGCTGACATTGTCGTAGTGAAAGGCGATCCTTCTTCGAAAATTTCTGACATCGAAAATGTCGACGTCGTGTTCAAGGATGGCGTGGGCTACGATCCGGCAAAGCTGGTGAAAGATGCGAATGGATATGTTGGGTTGAAATGATTGCGGTCGGACACGCTTGGCGCAACTTGCCTGTGCGTCGTCTACACCCAACCCATAACATTGTCATCCCTCGCGCCGCACCGAGAATCACATAGGTAGAGCAGCGTCTGTTTTTGCGGCGCGGGGGATGACAGTTTCTATAGGTCCTCGATCCCATTCATCTCCGCGCTTACTTCAGGAGATGTCTGAAACGTGCTAACGCGGCTTCGTTGGATTCGAGACAAATTTGTATCCCACACCGCGCACGGTAAGCAGATGTTTCGGCTTTGCAGGCACATCTTCGATGTACCTGCGCAGCCTGACGATGAAGTTGTCGATTGCTCGGGTATCGGTGTCTTCGCGCAAGTCCCAGACATCTTCGAGAATCGACTTGCGCGAAACGGCCTTGCCCTCATTGCGAATCAAATGCCTTAGCAGCTCGGCTTCCATCACGGTGAGCTGAATGGTCTGATTCTTCAGCCGAAGTTCAAGCGTACCGAAATCGAAACGCTTGCCATCGAAAGCAAAGATAGTCTGGTCCTGGTCGGGAGCGGCACTCGCTGAAGTTTCCTGTTCTCCGGTCACCCATCGCTTTCGCCGCAGCAGGCCGCGAAGACGTGCGACCAGAATCGAAAGTTCGAAGGGCTTGGGCAGATAGTCATCCACCCCGGCTTCGAATCCGCGCAGTACATCCTCTGGACGGCCGCGAGCAGTGAGCATGAGCACAGGAACATATTGCTTCGCGTTGCGAAGCTGGGTAACAACTTCGAATCCATTGATGCCCGGCAGCATGACGTCGAGCACGACCGCGTCGATTCCATTTGCGGAATTCAGCAGCCGCTTGAGCGCGGCCTCGCCATCGCCGACGATATCGGCATCCAAGCCTTCGGCTTCAAGATTGAACTTGAGGCCGCGTGCGAGATGCTCTTCGTCTTCTACGATCAGGACTCGGCTCATATCGCTCGTGGAAGCTGAATGGTGATGGTGGCGCCGCGGCCAGGTCCTTCGCTCTCGGCAAACGCATTGCCGCCATACTTCTTTGCGATGCTGCGAACGATAAACAGTCCAAGGCCGCTTCCCTTGACGCGGGCTACTTCTCTGTCGGCAACTCGATAAAACCGTTTGAACACGCGCTTAAGTTCGTCGCGGGGAATACCGATTCCGTTGTCGCGAATTTTCAAAAAGACGTTATCGCCTGCCGAGAGTTCTACCTGAATATCAACTTTCTTTCCTGAGTACTTAATCGCGTTATCCAGAACATTGGACACTGCCGAGCGAAGCTCCTCGCGGCTTCCGATCACCTTTGCTGCACCCTCGCTGGTTGCATCCAGAAGCCGCAAGGACTCTGGAGAAAGATGATGGTGCGTCCGGGCTTCCTCGAGGCATTCCTTCACCAGCTTCTCCATATCAACAACTTCATCGAGCCGGTTCTTGCGGTGTCGTAGTTCTGCCGCTTGCAAAACCTGCTCGACCGTTCCCACTAAACGATCAGAATCGGCCAGCATCACGCGATAGAACTCTTGTCGCTGAGCATGGTCAAGCTCGCGACTCTGAAGTGTCTGCAGATACAGACGAATAGAAGTGAGCGGCGTTTTCAGTTCGTGTGTAACTGCGTGGAGAAAGCTGTCCTGTTGCTCGTTACGCCGGATTTCCCGAACCAGGAAGATTGTGTTCAGCACCAGCCCGGCAATTACGATTCCGAAGAAGATAACCCCAAGAATCAGGGTTCCGAGTTCACGCCAGTTGAGAACAATCCAACTGATGTTCAGGGTGACGGCTGCCGCGATCACGCACGAGCTGAGCGTGATGAAGAACGCAATCGCTTTGCGGCGGCTGCTGAGGCGCATAGAGTCGGGGCGGGCAAAGCCTAACTGGAGTGTAGTTTACATTTCGTGAACCCGGAGTTAACACGAAGGGCACTAAGGTTTAACGAAGGTCACCGAAGGCGCCTCCGTGTACTTCGTGAGAACTTCGTGACCTTCGTGTTAACTCCGGTGTTTGCGACTAGTCCGAACCGCCTGCCGAACTCGATTTCGCCCGGGCCGTCTGCACGCCGTCGGAATAGAGCAACCGATAGACGGTCGCGTTACGCATGATGGCCTGCACGTACTCGCGGGTTTCGCTGAACGGGATTGATTCGACGAACTCGTGAATGTCCCGATACGGACCTTGAGCCTGCCAGGCCTTCACGCGATCTGCCCCGGCATTGTAGGCGGCAAGGGCGTATTCAACCTGCCCTCCGAAACTGTCGACCATATGCTTGAAATACCGGGTGCCGAGCTGAAGATTGATGGCGGGATCGGTGAGCTGATCTTGATTGAAGTGGCGCATGCGCACCTCTTTGGCGAGCTGCTTTCCAACCGGAGGAAGGAGCTGCATTAAGCCCCAGGCATTCGCTCGCGAGACCGCTTGAGCATTGAACTCCGATTCCTGCCGAATGAGACTGGCGACAAGATACGGATCGAGACCGTTTGCATTGGAATAGCGTTTCAGATCGTTCCAATACGGCTTTGGGAAGAGGATGTTCCACGCCCATTGCGGCATATCGTCGATCTCGCCCGCGAAATAACCAGGAACCGCCCGTTTCAATGACTGCAGAGCGCGATCGGGACGATCGGCTTTGAGATAAACCCGCGCGATTTCCGCCTGCGCATATAGCTTGTCAGATTCGGACCGCAGCTCCTGTACAGCAAAGTCGAACATCGCGGCATTGGTAAGCAATTGCGCGCGCGCTACGCGCAGATCGTCGGAGGGAGGATCGAACTCGTCTTTGGCAACGTCTGGCTGCTGGGGAATTTTGTCGAGCATTGCATCGTGCTTCGATTCATCAAAGCGAAAGCGCAGACGCTCAGCAGCGAGATCAGCGTAATAGTAGTGTGGGAATCGGCGCTGGATAAAAATGTAGTAATCGCCCGCGCGATCGAAGTCGCCATCTTCTTCGGCTAATCGCGCGCGCCAGTAGAGCGTCGCGGGAATCTCCTGGCCTGCGGGATACATCGCGATCTGCTCGTCCAGCAGGCGCTTGGCTTCATCTTTGTTGCCGAGACGCAGGTTCAGCCACGCGGCCTTCCAGTGCGAGTACGGCGAATACTTCCCTTTTGGGAATAACTTGTACTGCGAGCTGTAGAACTCGATCGCTGTCTTGTAATCCGGACGCAGCAGGTACATGTTGCTGGCCGAGAGCAGCGCCTCCTGGAGATAGGGGCTCGCTGGAAACTTCTGCATCATCTGCGAAATGATCTGGCGCTCGGTGTCTCCGTCGTCCTTGCTGCGCGCGATCTCGTGCAGGTAGTAAAGGCGCTGAGCTTCGTAATCCTCATTGCTCGCGGGTACAGAATCGAGCAGCGCCTTGGCTTCATCAATTTTGTGTTGGCCATACAGCGCGCCGCCGAGTTTTACCGTGAGCTCCTGTTGCAGCGATTGCTGGCTCATATCGTTGCGGATGCTGTCGAGGATGGCGCGGTATTCGTCGGCTGCCTGATCGTAGCGGCGGCCTTTCATCAACAATTCGGCGCGCGTGCGGCGCTGTTCCAAAGTCGGCGTCGAGACCAGGCCTTGTGTGCTCACCTTCACCAACTCGAGCTGCGCAGCAGATGCTTCGGAGCTGAGGGGCATCTCGGCATAGAGGTGGTTCCACATTGAAACTGCCTTCGCCATCTGACCAGCGGCTGCATAGGCGCGCCCCAGGGCAAGCTCGACGTCGGGCTTGCTGTCGCGCATCGATTCCAACAGGCGGATAGCTTCGTCGTTTTGATGGGTTGCGAGCAGTGAATCCGCGCGCATCAGGTCGGCTTGCCGGATGAAAAGTGAATCCGGATACTTCTCCGCGAATCCGTTCAACAAAGCTGCAACCTGCTGCGGATCCGCGGTTGCGGCGGCACATTGCGCGAGGAAGAAGTCGGCGTAATCCGAAAGTTCCGCACCACGAGCTGCGGCGAGCTTCAGTTCCTTCTGAGCCTGCGGGTATTCCTTTGCCTGCAAGTGAGCATATCCAAGCACAAGATGAGCGAGCATTCCGCCCTCATCCGCACGATGCTTGAGCGCATATCGCTCGACACCAGCGTATGCCGCGGGGGATGGCTGCTCGAGCAACTGCTTGGCCATGGGCCGCAGGTCGGAGGACGCCACAAACGCTCGGCGCAGCTTCTGGCGGTGAGCAGGAGTAACCCGATTGCGGCTGGAAGTCTTTTTCTTTTTGTGAGTTGTGGTGTGCTTCGGCGTTTTCTTGTTCGTGGACTGCGCCTGCACGAAGGCAGGGCTCGCGAAGGAGATCAGCAGATAGAGAGAAACAAAGCAACGAAAAAGCACAGCAGATTGGCGTCCTGAATTCAGCTCACCTATAGATTAGACCAAGATCAGCCGGGAAAGTCGCTTCCGAGGAGAGAACGGTCGTTATCAGCAAGGATTCGGATCACTTCTGAGTCGAAATACTTACCCGAAGCCGCCGCGGTGGCGCCATAGCGCTTCTCATAGGTAGCCCGGCTCTTCTCGATGTCCTCCCGCAAGAACTTGTATATAGCGCGATTCTGCTTGCCTTCTGCGACCTTTGCCTGGTTGTAGAGCTTGATTTCATCTACCAGAAGCTTGGCAAAGCGCTGTGCCTTTTTGTGAATCTCCTGCTCGTCTGCAGGAACGTTGCCAAACGAAGGCTCGGCAGGGGGCGTAGCTGTTGCTGGGGGTGCGGCAGGCATTGGGGAAACGCTGGTGGCTGGGGCTGAGGCTTCGGCGCTTGCCTCCCCTCCAGGAGCAGCCTGCCTCTTACCCGCTTCGTGCTCGAGCCAAAGACAAGCAAAACGCGTGAGAACCTCGACTGCCGCATAGTCGGGAGCAGTTGAAGCCTTGCTGCCGGAATCCAGGTAGAGCACTGCGGCAACCTTGTCTTTCACCACGAGGGGGAAGATGATGCATGCGTTGTCGTGAGGAGCTCCCTGCTGCTGTGCGAAGGTCTCATCAAACTCCGCGATGGACCCCGAGTGACGCGACCGATCCGCGATCGCCCGCGAAGAGAGCCCCCTCGAGCCATCGATGGAGATCCCGCGAATGTTATCGTCGGCTAGCCCGCGCGCTTGCCACCCGGCCAAGGTATTGCCGCGCACCACAAACAAAGCTACACGCGCACTGAATTTGGCCGCTCCCTCAAGCAGCGCTTTGAGAATGTCGGCCTGGGAGTGTGCGTCGTGGATGCTCGCAACTGCGGCCCGGAGTACTTCGCTGGACGCCTCGCGCTGAGCCGACGGACCAGCGCCATTGCCGGAGGAGGCCAGTAATGGGGCAATCTCCCGCATCACGTCTTCGGCGATTTCCCTCCGCAAGTGCTCAAGGTGATCGCCGAGGCGCTTGGAAGCAGCGCGCTCGACAGTGCTCCGAACTTGCTCGAGGTCAGCCATGGCGTCAGGCCGGATTATAAGGGAATCGGGTGAACTACAGTCAGTACCGTCTGCGGTAGCAGGCGGGCGCGTCGCTGATCATCACCCACCCGCTATCGCGGGCGGTACTGACCTGAAACCACGTCTCGAACCTTCACTCAACCACGATCTTCGCCTGCATGTCGTTGTGTCCCGGCCCGCAAATGATGCTGCACTCCACTTTGAATTCCCCGTTGTGCGAGGTGTCGAGGGGAATCTCCGCCGGCCTGCCCGGTTGAATCGGCTCGTTGATGCCAAGCTCCGGTACTTGGAATCCATGCTGAACATCTTGCGTTGAGACGTCCAGGACCACGTCCGTGCCCCGCTTCACGTGAATTAGCGCTGGTTCGATCGCGAATTTCCTCATCGACACGCGCACGTGTTGCCGTGGCCCGGAAGCCTTGTTTGTGCAAGAGGTTAAGAGAACCGCACAGATCAGCAGAAAAGGATGAAAGCTGAGTTTATCGGGCAACAAAGAATAAGTGATTAAACTAAATCAACAGGGAATGCGTACTTGCATTTAAGATAACAGACTCAATATTTGTGAGTCGTACAGGTATGAACAGTCTGGAAGCACCAAAAATCGCGGAGCCACAGACCGAAGAACTGGCGCTGGTAGACGCGGCTCGCCAGGGCGACGTCGGCGCGTTTGAGCAGTTGATCAAGCGCTACGACCGGAATGTGTTCCGCATCGCGCAGCACATTACGCAGAACCGCGAGGACGCAGAAGACGTCGTTCAGGACGCCTTTATCAAGGCCTATCAGAACCTGAATCAGTTCCAGGGCAATTCGAAGTTCTATACGTGGCTGGTACGCATAGCAGTAAACGAAGCTCTGATGAAGCTTCGCAGGCGAAAGACTAGCAAAACCGTCTCAATCGACGAGGACGTGGAGACCGAAGAGGGGAGCATGCCTCGCGAGGTCGCGGACTGGGGTCCGAACCCCGAACAGCTTTACGGGCAATCGGAACTGGGGGACATACTCCAAAGGACAATCCAAGGTTTACCCCAAAGTTTCCGCACCGTTTTCGTATTGCGAGACATCGAAGGATTATCGACAGAAGAGACGGCAGAGATGTTAAATTTAAGCGTCCCTGCCGTGAAATCGCGGCTTTTGAGAGCACGACTCCAACTTCGGGAGCGCCTCAACCGCTACTTCCAAAAAGCTAAAAGGGACGGGGCTAAGCCGCAGTGAAATGCAAAGACTTCCTTAAGGAACTTAACGAATACCTGGACGGGGGTATCGACGTCCAGCTTAAAACGGAGCTGGAAGAGCATCTTCAGTGGTGCCACAACTGCTTCGTTGTCTGCAACACAACGCGTAAAACAATCGAAATTTACCGAGACAACGAAGTTTATCCCCTCCCAGACCCCATCCGAGATCGACTCCACCAAGCCATCGTCAGCAAATGTAAAAGCAAGCGGGAGCAGACTACCTAGATTCCAGAATCGATCGATCTCCGGCCGCCTCGGCCGGGTGTCAATACAGTTCCCTATTACCCTCATAGGAAGGCCAAAACCCGCGCGAGGGCGCGTCGGTCCATACTTGGAGTTTGTGGGAGAACCCGCAGATAAACGATAAACTGTGGCTCAGAAGGCCTTCCTCAAGGGCACTCTGGTGCGGTGATGCGCAGTATCTTTGCCTTACTCCCGTGGTTGTGGCTCGCTCTTGCAATGTATGCAAGCGCCGATTCCACGCCACAGCCGAAAGTCCCGATTCCCGAAAGCGGATATCTCTCTGCTCACGAATACACCAACTCGTACTTTGGCTTCACGATTCAGTTGCCCAAATCGGGTAACTTTCAACTCCGCGACTTCAGCCAGAAGAACAACACCCGTATCCAGCATTACCTGCTGAGCCAATCGTCTAGCCAAAAAGACTTCGTCGAGTGGACAATCACCGCTACGCAGGTGTTCAGAGATCCGGATCTCGAGGCACAAAAGGCAGTCATATTTCGTGACGCGCCCAAGCAAGACGGCCCTCAAGCTCTGAGCATTGGCAGGCGTCTATTTTGGAAAAGTGAACTTGACAAAAGCGATACTAAGCCAAAGCTCTACCAAGTTCGTTATGCCACCGGCGTGGGTGGATTCGTCCTTCAGTTTTCGATTTATTCATACAGCGGCAAGTTGAAAGACGAGCTTATCCAGAACATCGAATCGATGAAGTTCTTCGATCCTGCAAACATCAAGCAGGAGCTCGCGAAGGATGCAGAGCCATACCTGCCAGAAGCCGCGCGTTGGTGGCTCACGAACGCTCCACAACTCGATCTTGCCAGGCTCGACACAGGCACGCTGTTTGGCACCAAGTACGTAAATTCCAGTTTGGGATTTTCGTATTCTTTCCCCAATGCCTGGCGAATCGCGGTGGGAGATCCTGGGGATCCAAGAAGCGACCATGCAGCACATTCTGCTCCATCAAGCACGCCACAAAATTTATCCGAGGATTGCATTCGTGTTCTCGCGTCGGCAGTTCAGAACTCCGGAGATGGACAATCAGGATTTAATCCGCGCATTGTGATCGCCGCGGCCGATCCCGCCTGCTACGCTCCCGGCGAGAAGTATCCCGAATCAGCGGCCGACCGCACCGGGCTTCAGGTCTTCGGCGCGAGTTTGATTCGTGCATTCGCCGGCAGCCCACTCATGGGACGTGCAGCGAACACGGTACGCGCCGCAGAGATCGGAAATCATCTCTTCTTCGAGATTCCCAGCTCGACTTCAGCGCCAATCGTCGGCTCCGCTTTACGCAGGAAGATACACATGTTGTTCGTGCTTACGAGCATTCGCAACTGCTGGGTCATCTGGCTCCTCGAAAGCGATACGGAATCGGAGCTCGGCAAGCTGCTGAAGACTTCGATTTCATTCGATTCCGCATCGGCGCGCATCCAGTAAGAGCAAGGCAGCAAATCGCTGAGCCGCAATGCAGCAGAATCCGCATCGTCCGGCGGAGCTCTAACCGGCTTTATCTCGGAACTGCTATTCAGCCCCCCTCTAGCCGTTGCGAAATGTCCTTTTGTGACGATCCCAAGATACCGTAGCCGGTTTTCCTGCCATCCAATACTGAGAACACCTATGCCCACAAAGATTCCAACGCTTTCGGCTGCCGCCTTCGTGCCTGCGCGCAAGACACTTCCTGCGCTGCGCGAGGCAGCAAAGTCATGTCGTGGCTGCGATCTGTGGCAGCGCGGTACTCAAACTGTGTTTGGAGAAGGAAAGCCGGGCGCGGAAGTGATGCTGGTCGGCGAGCAGCCGGGCAACGACGAAGATCTGCAAGGGCTCCCCTTTGTTGGCCCTGCGGGTCGGGTTCTGGACAAAGCACTTGCGGCCGCCGGTATTGACCGAGATGACGTTTACGTGACGAATGCGGTAAAGCACTTCAAATGGGAACCGCGCGGCAAGCGCCGGATTCACAAAAAGCCGAACGGCATGCAGATTGCCGCGTGCCGTCCATGGTTCGATGAAGAAGTGAAGGTGGTTAAGCCAAGAGTTATCGTCGCACTCGGCGCAACAGCGGCGCAGGCGTTGCTCGGCCGCGACTTCCGCGTGACTCAAAGCCGTGGAAAAGTGATTGCAACCGGAGCGACTCCGATTATCGCTACAGTCCATCCCTCTTCGATTTTGCGGGCCCCCGATGACGAATCCCGCCACGCTGAGATGGCGAAGTTCGTCGATGACCTTCGCGTAGTGGCAGCGCACATTCGTAGCAGTAGAAAAGCAGCTTGATAGAAAACGGGGGCTGCCGATCGCAGAGCTAACCGGTACGTCAGTACCGTCCGCGGTAGCGGAGGGTGAGCGCGTCATAAAGTTCGACCCAGTCGCTACCGCGAACGATACTGACGCGGCTTTGCCTCAAGATCCGCATTATTGTGTTAGGAAGGTCGCTTGGGTACGGCGAACACGTGAGCAGCAAACCCATCCAGTCTGATGAATAATCCCCACCGCTTCAGGTCAGAGGTTTGTCTTTCATATGCGTGCTCATTGAGCACGTCGTTAAAACGCAGCGAAACCGATGAGAGCATCTCCTCGGGAAGGTAGATTCTGCCAGTCGAAATTGCGGCGGCCAGGTTCACGACAATAAGCCGATAGCTTTCTTCTCCAGTCCACAGGTACGCGATGAGATCCGAAGCGGTGTGGTCGCTCGAATCTTCGACTTCGAGCAGCTTCCAATTTGAGCTGTGGAACTCAGCAGCATCGACGATCTTCAATATCCGCTCGTATAGGCTTAGGACGTCACCCTCACCGGCTTCTTCTCGCGTCCGCGCGAGCTGCACAACGGCTTGGGTCGGCAAGCCCTCGAGCTGCCCATCGTTGATGAAGTGCATTCCCGGAATGGTACAGGCAAGAACCGCGATGGAGGGCAGCCGATTCTGGCCGAAAACCGTGGCAGCGCGACCTTCATCGTGGTTTTCAAGAAAGCGCACCGAGCGCGACTGGAACTCCCAATCGGCTTTCAGGTGCAGATAAACGTCACGGACGAAGCCGTCGCGCAGGCGGTCATAAAGCCGCTTGTCATAAGTAAAATTGAACCCAAGCTGCTGCAGGGCCCATTCGCAATCGCAGTAAGCTTCGGCAATCCAGACGAAATCCGAAACCGCTCGCGTGGCCTCGCGCCAGAACTCTTCTGCGGGCACAGCCATGCCTTGCAAAAACTCCTCCCAGTTCTGATGGAAGCTGTCATTGAGCAGAAGCATCGCCATGTCGCAGCGCACGCCGTCGCAGAACTCTGCGATGCGGCGAATCTGCTCGATCATCGCTGCCCGCAGTTCCGAATTGAAATAGTTGAGCTGCGCGGTGTCGGTCCATGGGGCGAAGTTCGGATCGTGTCCGTACGCGATCACTTCTGGCTTGCCATTCGCGCTTTCGCTCATAAAGAAGTCGCCGGGAGCCTTACGATAAGCCGCGAGATCGCCGCGAACGTAGTACTCGGGATGGGCGCGAACCCAGGGATGGTCCTGCCCTGTATGGTTCGGCACAAAATCGAGAATCAGTCGCATTCCGAAGTTGTGAAGCTGATCGCGAACAGCTTCCAAATCTTCCCAGCTTCCGATCAGCGGATCAGGTTCGTATCTCTCGATCGAGAACGGCGAGCCGGCAACGTCATCCAGAGTCCAGCCAGGAAGGGCCTCGTCGTATCGAGATAAAAGCGGCAAATGGCTACGCGACTGCAGGCGTCCTGCCGTACTCCGCTTCCATATGCCCATGAGGTAAACGAGATTGAAGCCGAGATCTCGCAGCCGCTCCCATTCCGAAACGGGAACATTGCCGAGGCGTACCGGCTGGTGCAATTTTTGACTTAGCTTAGAGAGCCACTGCAGTGTGCTGATTTCGTAAAGCTGCGGATGCCGCCTCAGCGAAGGAAGAGTGCTCATTAGGGATTACAGCACCAGCAGTCATTCGCCACTGGCGATGCAGAGCATTCTATTCGCTTCCTCTGAGAGTCATGCAGCAAACTCACTTCCGGGGGCAACGCTTGTCCGCTGCTGCGCCCAACGTTATGTTTGTCGGCTCACTGCTAAGATAGAAGATTGCGTTCACGCTGATACCCATCGCAGTAGGTTTCCATATACATGAAGACTGGCATCATCGGCCTGCCTCAGGTAGGCAAGACATCACTTTTTAAAATTCTGACCAAAGCTCAAGTGGAGGAGCGGGGACATAATCCACGTGAAGCACATATTGGCATTGCCAAAGTTCCAGACGAGCGCCTGGACAAGCTTTCAGCTCTCTATAGTCCTAAGAAGCTTATTCATGCGACGGTGGAATACTCCGATGTTGCGGCAATCGGTCAGGAGGTGCTGAAAGAATCCGCCTATGCGAACAATCTGAGGACTGTTGACGCTCTCATTCACGTGCTGCGTGCGTTTGACGAACCCTCCATTCCTCACGTCGGCGAAATCGACCCGCTACGCGATGCGCGCAACGTTGATTTCGATCTGGTAGTGAATGATCTGGGCCAGATCGAAAAGCGTCTGGAGCGATTGGAAAAAGACTTGAAGAAGATGAAGTCCGCTGAGCTGGAGCGCGAGTTCGATCTACTGAAGCGTGCCAAGACGCATCTCGAATCCGAGCGCCCGCTGCGGGAAATGGAGATGTCACCGGAAGACAGAAAGCGCATTCGCGGCTTCATGTTTTTGAGCCAGAAACCAATTCTGTATGTACTGAACGTCAACGAGAGTTCCACACTCGGTTCCGATCTGGAACAGGCTCCAGCAAAGCACAAGTTGACCGAGTATGCATCGCGGCCAAACGCCGGGGTCACCGCGATTTGCGGCAAAGTGGAAGCCGAGCTGGCTGACATGGGCGACGAAGAAGCTGCAGAGTTTCTGGCGAGCTACGGCTTAACAGAGAGCGGTCTCGTGCGCCTCATTCGCAAGAGCTACGAACTACTTGGGCTCATTTCATTCTTCACCGTCGGTGAAGACGAATGCCGCGCCTGGACGATCGAGCGCGGTTCCCGCGCGCAGGCAGCAGCAGGAGCGATCCATTCCGATTTGGAAAAACACTTCATTCGCGCTGAGACAATCCATTGGGATCAGCTTCTGGAGGCCGGCTCTGAAGCAAATGCGCGCTCGCGCGGCACACTGCGGCTCGAAGGCAAAGACTACATCGTGCGGGATGGCGACGTAATGCACATCCGCCACAGCGCCTGAACGATGTCTCCTCTCGCTCTTACCATCATCCTGGGACTCAGCGCGGCAATGGCCGATGGCGTGGGCGGCCTGATCATCATTCAGCGTCATTGGGAGCGGCGCTATCTGCGCTACTTTGTTGCCGTCGGATCGGGATTCATGCTGGCAACAGCGCTGGTCGAAATGTTACCGGAGAGCCTCCGTATCGCGCCGAAACATGCTCCTGCGTTTCTGCTGCTGGGATACTTTCTCGTTCATTTTTTCGAGCACACCGTTGTCCCTCATTTTCATTTCGGGGAAGAAACCCATGCCGGCGAGTTCATCCACACGCATAAGAGCTATTCGGTACTGTTTGGCCTGGTGGTGCACACGTTCTTCGACGGCATCGCCATCGCCTCGGGATTCCTGATTTCGAACTGGCTGGGATGGGTGATTTTCATTGCGGTTTTTCTGCACAAGATTCCGGAGGGCTTCACCGTGGGATCGGTGATGCTGGCCAGCGGCCGCTCTCGTCGCATGGCGTTCACCTCATCGGTGATTCTCGGAGCTTCCACTCTGCTGGGCGTGCTTGCCATGCGTGCGTTTGCGCCGATGCTCCACGTCGGCCTGCCGCTATCTGCCGGGGTGACTCTTTACGTCGCTGCTTCTGATCTGATTCCCGAAGTGAACAAAGAGCCAGGTATCAAGATGGCACTCCTCGTCTTTGTTGGAGTAGCCGTGCTTCTGTTGCTCGACAGTTGGATCCGCGTTTGATCTGAAACCAGGCGTTTTTATCGCCTTGACTGGTAAAGAATGTGCTTTGACAGCTGTTGTTTGTTTGAATTCATTCCAACCTGACGATTTCTGATCGCGCGATAATTCGTTGCATGGCTATCTCCTCGGGCACACCTGGTCACCAGATGGTCTCAACCAGCTTCGAACTTCCCGGATATCGCGTGGTGCGAACACTTGGCGTCGTGCGCGGAATCGTGGTTCGCTCGCGTTCCATTTTTGGAACCATCGGGGCAGGATTGCAGACGCTGGTCGGCGGCAACATCAGCTTGCTTACGAATCTCTGCGAAAAGACCCGCGCGGAGGCTTTCGATCTGATGCTGAAGCACGCTGGAGACCTCGGAGCGAACGCGGTGATCGGCGCACGGTACGACGCCACCGAGATCATGCAAGGCGTCACTGAAGTGCTCGCATATGGAACCGCGGTAGTTGTGGAACGGGCTCCGCAATAGCTATCCGCACCTGCCCTGCAGAACGGCGAACGCGTCCTTGCGCCAAAGGACTTCGACCCCGAATCCTGCTTGCTCCATGAGCGCGATTTCGGACGCCAGCGGAACATATACGTCCTCTTTCGCCCAAGCTGCGAGGTAATCGCTTGACTGCTGCTCGTCGTACCAGAGTCGCAAATGAGCCTTCCACGCTTCAAATTGCCGCCGTGCGATTCGCTTCTCCTGCGCCGGCTGGCAGTCAACGCTGACGATTTGCCCGCCGGAGCGAAGGGCTGCGGCGATCCGCTGGTAAAGCGCGCCTTTGGCATTACGCGTGCGCACATGGTGCAGGGCAAAAGAAGCAACGACGACATCACAGGACGGGATGTCGCAACGAAGGAAAGAGCTGCAGATGAACTTCGCACCCGGAACACGCATTGCCGCCGCCTTCAACATCTCCGGATCTGAATCGATGCCGACGAGCTCTGCTTTCCGAGCGAACGGGCGACATCGAGCAGAAAGGGCTCCGGTTCCGATACCGAGGTCGACCAGCATTCCTGTTTTGGGATCGACCGCCGAAGCCGCGACGTCCAGCATTTCCTCGTAATGCGGAATGAACGTGCGGATGCGCGCGTCATATTGCGCCAGATCAATGCCGAGATGTGCGGCGACTCCCATCGGGTGCTAAGCCGGTCTGCCTTCTCCTGCGGCAGTCACGTGTTGACGATGCGAGAACGATTCCACCTCCTGCGTGCCATTTGTAATGGGACGAGCCAGAGTGCTGGCCTTACGCGTGGTCGTGTCGATCGCTCTTATCAGCGTAGCGCGAATGCTGCCTTCTTCCAATTCGAGCAGGCCTTCGACCGTGCAGCCGCCGGGAGTGGTGACTTCGCTCTTAAGGATGGCTGGATGCAGCCCCGTCTCGAGCACCATCGAAGCGGCGCCCAACGTGGCTTGCGCGGCCAATGTGGTCGCCAAATCGCGAGGCAAGCCCATGCGAATGCCACCTTCGGCGAGCGCTTCGATGATTGTGTAGATGAATGCAGGGCCGCTGGCCGAAAGCCCGGTAACCGCGTCCATCATTGCCTCGTCGACTTCGGCGGTGCGTCCCATGAGAGCGAAAAGCTCCGCCGCTCGGGCAAGATGGTCGGCGGTTGCAAACCGCCCGGCACACAATGCTGTCATCCCTTTCCCAATTCGACACGCTGTATTCGGCATTGCGCGTACCACGGCAAGTCGTCGGCCCAATGCAGCTTCGATCGACTGCGTGGTGACTGCGCTGGCTATAGAGATGATCAACGCATCCTCGTTCAGCTCAGATCGGATCTCCTGAAGAACGCTTTGCATGTAGAGCGGTTTAACGCACAGCAGTACCACGCCCGCATTGCGTACGGCTGCCGAATTGTCAGTTCCTATATTGATGCCAAGCTGCTTGGAGACGCTTGCGGCGCGATGGGCGTGCTTAACCGTCGCAGTGGCATTGGCAAGAATTCCATTGCCGCTCTTGATCATGGCCGCGAGCAGTGAACTGCCCATCTTCCCCGCTCCAAGTACGGCAATGTGGTCTCCTCGACCGTAACTGATACTCATTTCGTTCTCCTCTCGTGATTCGAGCACAAAACAAAAAAACCTACAGCGCTTTCGCGATGTAGGTCTTTGGATGATGCCGAATTTTATCTGTTCTTAGGCGTCTTCCGTCCAACCACACCATCGCGCACACGCCGGCGGCGGGCACGGGATCGGCGGGTTGAAGCTCCGCAAGAACATTGAATGAACTTTACGCCGGATGAGCGGGTGAATGCAAGCGGATAAAGTGGATCCCACCGCATTGGCCGGGTATTCGAATTATGCGATTTCTCGATTTTGCGATTTCCCGATTTCGCGATTTCGAAATTAGGTGAATCACAAGATCACCCGTAATTGCCGAAATTTTATCTCTTTACGCTGATGCCTAGCTCTCGCAACTGCCCTGGGCTGACGGGAGTGGGCGCATCGACCATCAAATCGACAGCTTTAGCCGTCTTCGGGAATGGAATGACCTCGCGAAGACTATCGGCCCCCGCAAGGATCATTACAATTCGGTCGAGACCCAGCGCAATTCCCCCGTGCGGCGGCGTGCCGTATTCCAGGGCTTCGAGAAAGAACCCAAATCGGGAGCGAGCCTCCTCATCGGTCATTCCAAGAGCATTGAAGATCTGCTTTTGAATGTCCTGGCGGTGAATACGGATCGACCCTGATCCCAATTCGGTTCCGTTCAGAACGATATCGTAGGCAAGCGCACGCACTGCTCCCGGGTCGGAAAGCAGCTTTCCAAAGTCTTCTTCGTGCGGCGAGGTAAAGGGATGGTGTGCTGCATTCCACCGACTTTCCTTGTCGTCGTACTCGAACATGGGAAAGTCGGTCACCCAGAGAAACTGGTAGTCCTCAGCACTTCCCTTCTTGTTAAAGGCTCCGTGCTTCTCTTTGTATTTTTGCGCGAGCGCGAGCCGCAGCGCTCCGGCAGACGTGTACACGGCTTCTGCCGCTTTGCGCATCGCGATCGGAGAGCGATCCTGGACGGGTGCTCCTGCGACCAACACTAGCAGATCGTCGGCTTCGGCTTCGCACATCGCGCGCAGCTTCGTGACCGAATCGGGAAAGCTCTTCTCCAGACGCTTCAGGTCGTCGATGACTTTGGCGGGAGGCTTGAGGACGAAGAGCTGCTTGTTGTCGTCGCGTTCTTTGCGCGAGAGCTCCCCCACGTTTGGAATACGGACTGCAACCACCGGCAGCAGCGGATCAAGAGTCAGAGCATTCAGGTTCTCCTCGGTAAACGCCTCGCGTACGTCGCACATCGCGGGCAGACGCATATCGGGCTTGTCGATGCCGTACTTGCGGATGGCCTCGTCATATTTCGTGCGCGGGAAGGGCGGCCTCAGTTCGATTCCCGCCTCGCGAAAGGCGGCGACCAGGAAAGCTTCAACTACACTAAATACTCGTTCCTGACTTGGGAACGACATCTCTAGATCAATCTGCGTGAACTCAGGTTGGCGATCGGCGCGGAGGTCTTCGTCGCGAAAGCAGCGGACTATCTGGAAGTACTTGTCGAATCCCGAGATCATCAATATCTGCTTGAAGAGTTGCGGCGATTGCGGCAGCGCGTAGAACGACCCTGGATACACGCGGCTGGGCACGAGGTAGTCGCGCGCCCCTTCCGGCGTGCTGCGCGTCATGAAAGGCGTTTCAATCTCAAGAAACCCGCGCTCGTATAGCGCCTTGCGAATGGCCAGCGAGACACGCGATCGCAAGGCGATGTTGGCCTGCATCTCCGGACGGCGCATGTCGATATACCGATATTTCAAGCGCAGCTCTTCGTTCGAGATCACTGGCTCTGCCGGCGAAAATGGCGGGGTCTTGGAGTCATTCAGAATTCTGAGCTCGCTTGCGATGATTTCAATCTCACCAGTCGGAAGATTCTTGTTCACGGTCGCAGCATCGCGCAGCTTCACCGATCCCACCACGGCCAGAACATACTCAGAGCGCACGGTTTCCACCTTGGCGTGGAGCGCCGGATTCCTCTCGTTGTCGAAGACTATCTGCACCACGCCGCTGCGGTCGCGCAGATCGATGAAGATCAAGTTGCCGAGATCGCGGCGGCGATTCACCCATCCCATGAGGGTGACCGGCTTACCGGCATCGCTTGCAGTCAGCGTGCCGCACATGGTGTTGCGTTCGAGTTTTCCTAACAGGTCGAGCTGAGTTTCGGGCAAGATGAAGTCCTTGAGCTTAGGGGTAATCCTTCATCTTAATTGTGGAATTGAGAAATTGGGAACGGGAGCGACGGCTGTAGGCGCTGAGGCAGCCGCACGTGCGGCGGCTGCGACTCTCGAAATTGCAAGCAGTGTCGTCAAACCCGGATCTGGCCGTTCGGCCAGATCCGGCCCACCATCTACCGGTTTCGGTTCTGTTTACACGCTTTACACGCTGACTGCTTGCTTCACCGGGACCTGTGTGAACCAACCATGACGGTCGGGCACTCGGCCTTCTACGATGTCAAAGAACTCCTTGTGCAGGGCGCGAGTGACTGGGCCAGTCTTGCCGTTCCCTACCGTGATTTTGTCCACCGTGCGGATCGGTGTAATTTCCGCTGCGGTTCCGGTAAAGAAGACTTCGTCGGCGATGTAGAGCATCTCGCGCGGCATCATCTGCTCAACGATTGGGAAGCCAAGTTCTTTGACCAACTCAATCACACTCGCGCGTGTGATGCCGGGAAGCACCGAGTTGCCGAGCGGCGCGGTGTAGACAGTGCCTTTGCGCACCAGGAATAGATTCTCGCCGGAACCCTCGCTGACATAACCATTCACGTCGAGAGCAATTCCTTCAACATATCCGTTAAGAATAGCTTCCATCTTAATGAGCTGCGAGTTCATGTAGTTCGCGCCGGATTTGGCCATCGCAGGCAGCGTGTTGGGCGCCATGCGGTTCCATGAAGAAACGCAGACATCCACTCCTTCGTCGGGCGAGCCGTGGCCGAGGTACTTGCCCCAGGCATAATTACAGATATAAACCTCGACTGGGGAGCCCAGCGGGTTCACTCCTGCTTCGCCGTATCCTCTGAGCACGATGGGTCGGATGTAGCACGGAAACACGCCATTTGTGGCGACTGTATCAACCATTGCTTGAACAATTTCGTCTTCAGAAAACGGCACGTCCATGCGATAGATCTTGGCCGAGTGGATCAGTCGCTCGGCATGTTCCTGAGCGCGAAAGATTCCGGCGCCGTTCGGATGCTTGTAGCAGCGCACGCCTTCGAATACCGAGGATCCGTAATTCACCACATGCGACATCACGTGAAGCTTGGCGTCATCCCAGTTGATCAGCTTGCCGTTATGCCAGATTTTTTCCGACTTCGGAATTGCCATGCGCGCTCCTTAGGATTGCAGTTCGGGAGAGACTTAACCCTCCATTATATTCAGATTCAGATGCTCTGGGCTCCAAGCAAAGAAAGTGCCTGCGTGCTGACAGAACTGGGGTGAACGCGAAACACACACAGGTCGCTCGATATTGCGCAAAGCGATAGGGCGAAAGGGCATCGAGACAAGTTGCGGGTCAACCAAGCTCTTCGAAGATGCCGATCAGTTTTTCCGAATCGGTCAGAGATTCGCATTCGGCATCGATTCTTGCGTACTCCTGCGCAAAACGGTCCTTGAAGCGCAGATAGGATTGCATATCTGTCCATACATCGATGGTCAGATATCTTCCTGCGCGCTCCTGGTCCTTTACCAGAAGCGTTTTTACGTATGCAGGATCGTTCCGAAAGAGCCGAGCCCAAACTCCATTCCCTTTGTACGAGCTTTCGAATTCAGCGCGATTCTCGTCCAACACCTTGAATTCCCACAAGACATGCACCATGTGCTTTAGCTTGCCCTGCCTTTCCCGTTCATCCCGCCGATTCTGCCGCTGTTACATGCTCGTGACATTCGCTCGTACGCGACATGGTACCGTGCCAATCCACAAACCAACTTCAAACTGCCTAAATCGGCGCGAGGAAAATCAGATGAACCTGAGAGCTCTCTCCCTGGCGGCAATCGCCATGTGGGTACCAGCCAGTCCCGGCTTTGGACAAAAGACGTTCACGGCAAACCTTGTCGGCGTTCATGAAACACCGATCGTGGTCAGTACCGGCACAGGCCACGCCACTGTTACCATCAGCAACGATGAGAAGTCGATCGCTTATGAACTCACGTTTAGCGGGCTCGAAGGAAATATGGTTCCAGCCGGCAAGGTCCTTTTTGCCCACATTCACATTGGCCGACCTACAGTCGTGGGCGGAGTCGCCGTCTTCTTCTGTGGTGGAGGAAATACCACCGCCACCCAGGCAGCGTGCCCCACATCGGGAACCGTTAGTGGCACGTGGACGCCGGTGGATGTGGTTGGACCAACCGCACAGGGTGTCGATCCTGCCAATCAGGGCGCCGATGATGCATTTGCCCGTCTCGTGAAATCAATCAAATCAGGACTGAGCTATGCGAACGTACACACCACGCGAAGTGCTGGTGGAGAGATTCGCGGCCAGCTGGTGCCTGCTCGCGATCACGACCACGATGGCGACACTGACGACAAATAACTGCTCTGTCTGCCGATCGTTGCCGGCGCTCATGTTTGTGTGTGTGGGCGCAGCCTCGGTCGGAGGACGAGTTACATCTTTGTGACGGGATTCGGGGGCGGAGCTTGCCCCTGCGCCTGTTCTTCTTTGCGCACCGCAGCTTCGGCGGCCTGAAAGCCAAGCTTCGAGTGCGTTCCATCACAGAATGGTTTGTTCGTGCTGGCGCCGCAGCGGCACAAGGAGAATGCGGGCTTGCCGGTGAGATCCCATTCTCGACCTTCGGCGTCCACAAGTTTGACAACGCCTTCCACACGATACGGGCCATTTGGCCTCACGGTGATCTTCACGTCTGCCATTGATTTCGGTAAGCCTCCTCAATCAGTGTATCTATGGTGCTCTGAATCTGAATACGCGGCCAAACTGAGGCATCACGCCGCTAGATCGAGCAGAGCCAATCCAGTGGATTCATCCATCGTACGCTGAAGATGAGCCGGGGTTTCGACGACCATGATCTCCATCGTCGGCCAGACACTTCCACCAAGGAAATGGCCGCCATGTGCAGTGCCATCGCGCTTGCCTACGATTACATGCGCGTGCAGCTTCGCTTTGCCGTCACTGCGCGCCAGATTGCCGACGAATGAGAGCAGCTCAACCTGCTCGTTAATCTCGATCGGCTGGTACTCGCGACGCTGTCGGTCGAAATAGCCCAGGCGGACACGCTGGAATGCGCCAATCCCGCTCAGACGAGCGCTGCCGATGTTGTTCTCCTCGGCAAATTGCAGCAGGAGCGAAAGAACGTCATCATTTTTGTCGAATGCCAACGCAAACGTCTTCAGCTTGTTCTCTTCTAACAAAAGCTTCGATTGCACTGTGTCCTCCTGAAGTCAGCAGCAGTCTTTCCGTGATATGCCCGATTTGGACCTCTCGTCTGGTTCGATGCTTGAGTACTGCTCTACGTGCAGCTCTTTGCGCTTCAAATGTGGTAACGCGACTCGCAGCCGCAGGTCGACAGAGGCCGGGGGAGTCGGGTTAGCGAACTGAGATGTGATATCGGCGAGGACGACCCGACATCAAGAAGATGTAATGCTACAGCTCGCGCCGTCCTTCTAGCGCTTTGGCCATTGTGACTTCGTCGGCATATTCAATATCGCTGCCGGCGGGAATACCTGTAGCGATCCTCGTCATCCTGACCGGAGAGTTCTTCAGCATTCGCTGAATGTAGACCGCGGTGGACTCGCCTTCCACTGTTGGATTGGTTGCAATGATCAGTTCATCTATCTCACCGCGTTCGACACGTTGGCTCAAGGTTGCGAGCCGCAAATGCTCCGGTCCGATGCCGTGTAACGGCGACAGCGCTCCGTGGAGCACGTGATAGACGCCGTTGTAGCTGCGCGTCTTTTCAATCGCAGCAATATTGGTTGGCTCTTCGACTACACAAACCAGACGCAGATTGCGCGTGGCGCTGCTGCAATACACACAGGGATCAATATCGGTGATGTTGCTGCAAACGGAGCAGAGATGAAGACTGGCCTTGACCTGACGAATTGCCTCGGCAAGCAGTTCGGCATCTTCGTTACTGGCGCGCAGGATGTGAAAGGCGAGCCGCTGCGCCGTCTTGCCGCCGATGCCCGGCAGCTTCTTCAATTCATCGATGAGCCGCGCCATCGGTTCAGCGAATTTGGACAAGGTACCTCACGGAATCGCCGCCGGTAGACGGCGGGACAGCCGCGTGTGTTGCGGCTGCGTTTCAGGATAGTTCGCGTCGCGTTTCTCGGAGCTAGCCATCCGGACATCTCCGACGCAACGGCTACCGCCGGCGGTTCTGTTAGAACAATCCCGGCAGATTCATTCCCCCCAGCATGCTTCCCAAATTGGACTGCATCATGCCATCCACCTTCCGCCCGGCTTCGTTGACTGCGGCGGTGATCAGGTCCTGCAGCATTTCCACATCGCCTGATTTCACTGCTTCGGGATCAATTTTGACCGCGATTACTTGTTTCTGGCCGTTCATCTTCACGGTCACGGTGCCGCCTCCAGACGATGCTTCGACAACAGCTGCACGCATCTTCTCCTGAATTTCCTGAGAGGCGCGTTGTGCCTGGGCCAGCAACTCCTTGGGATTGAATTCCATTCTCGCCGTGTCTCCAGCTATTTCTTGCGTAAATCCACCACCGTGCGAACTTCAGCGCCGAACTTTTCCTGCATGCGCTGCACGATCGGATCTTCGGCAGCCCGCTGGCGCGCGCCTCCGGCGCCGTTTCCATTCCCATTCCCATTCACGCTGCGCTCTACCGGAATCTGCGCAACTCCACCTCCGGAGATGGTCAGCTTGATGGGATGCCCGCAGAGCCGAGATGCCTCCTGCGTGAGCAAACGGCGTGCATCCGCGGTCAAGCTCAGATCAATGACCTTGTCAGAAAGGGGCAGCCGAACCTGAATCTGATTGGCTTCGAACTTCCATTCTCCCCGAGCAAGCAGATCGGCAGCAGTGTCCTGACTGTGGACTTCAAGCACACCGACAAGGGCAGAGCGCAAATCTTCAAGGCGAACATCCTTCGGAACCGCGTCTGGCGCGGGTTCCTCTGGAGCTTCGGCCAGTGCCACTGCAGTTGCGGTCGCCGAGACTGTAGCCATACCTAAGTTGCCGCGGGTTTGTACCTCTGCTCCAGATTCCGAGATTGAAGCCGCCACCGATCCTTCGGGTTCGGAGGAACGGATCTTCCGCAGACGGTCTGCTTCGAACGGGGAAACCACACGAGCTGGTGAAGCAGCCGCAGGTGAACTGAACGGCTGCGAAGGTTGTGGGCGCAACGAACTCAATGCTGAAACTCTGGGTTCGACGGCCCGTGGAGATCCGCTGATTACTGATGGCGGTGCGGACCGGGTTGGCGTCCCAGTTCCGCCTGCGTTTGCCTGGCTTAGCAATTCTTCCAGAGGAAGCAGGCGATGCGCATGCACCATCTTCAACATCCCTAGCTCGAGATGAAAGCGCTGCTCCTGACGATATCCAAGCTCATCGTGGGTTCGCAGAACGATATTCAAGAAGCGCGTGAGGTCTTCTTCGGAAAACAGTGCTGCAATGGAAGCTATCTTCTTTTTCTCATCCGACGAAATCTGCAGCAGCGGCGACTCTCCGCCGGCGATCTTCGCGACTACAGCGTTGCGCAAGAAGCGAACCAACTGCTTGGCAAAATGGGATGGGCTCTGCCCTTCGGTCATCAGCCGATCAAGCAACTTCAGCAAATCCTCGCTCGAATTGCGGTGAACACATTCCATCGCCTGCACCAGCACGTCAGACGAAACCGTGCCCATTAATCCACGAACCTGCGATGCCGTAAGCTTCGCGCTCGAATCTCCATCGAAGACGCCGCAGCAGGCAATCGCCTGATCCATGATCGAGAGGGCATCGCGCATGGAGCCATCGCCGGCCTCCGCCAGAGCGGCGAGCGCGTCGTCTTCGGCATTGATTTTTTCCTGAAGAGCAATGTCTCGCAGTTGCTGCACGATGTCGTCGAACCGGACGGCGTGAAAGCTGAAGTGCTGACACCGCGAACGGATGGTCTGGGGAATGTCCTCGGGCTGTGTCGTAGCCATCATGAAGACGATGTGCGACGGAGGTTCCTCGAGCGTCTTCAGCAGGGCGTTGAAAGCGGCATCGGTGATCTGGTGAGCTTCGTCAAGGATGTAGATCTTGTAGCGGTCGCGCGCCGGACGATATCGCGCCGCGTCGCGCAGCTCGCGAATCTCGTCGATGCCGCGGTTCGTGGCCGCATCGATTTCAATGACGTCGACCGAACTTCCGGCCCTGATCTCCTGGCAGGAATCGCAGACGCCGCAAGGCTCGGACGAGGGCTTATCGGTCGAGCGACAGTTGAGCGCCATGGCGAGAATGCGCGCGATGGTCGTTTTCCCTATGCCGCGATGACCACTAAATATATATCCGTGAGCGATGCGCTGCTGAGAGATCGCGTTCTGCAGCGTGCGCGTGACATGCTCCTGCCCGATTACGTCAGAAAAACGCTGAGGACGATACTTCCGGGCGAGGACCTGATAGCTCATGGCGGGAACTGGTCTCGATTATACAGCGCAAAAAACCGGGGTTAGGTCACAGAGGTAAAAAGAGAAGGTCACGGAAAAATTGCTCTCGTGCTTTCGTCCGTGCACCAATACAGTTGCGGACCGCCAACCACTTGTGTTCTGTTCCGTGACCTTGAAATTGCCTTCATGACTTCGTGTTCACTCCCGGGGTTTGCCTGTTTTTGTGTGCTAGCATCGACTCTCGATGACTTCGGGAAAACTTCAGATCGTGCCGTTGGGTGGGCTTGGCGAATTCGGCATGAACTGCATGGCTCTGCGCTGGGGAGATGACATTATCGTCATCGACGCGGGGTTGATGTTTCCCGAATCGGAGCTGCTGGGCGTCGATATCGTCGTCCCCGACATCACTTACCTGCTGGAGAATCGCGACAAAGTTCGCGCCATCCTCCTTACCCACGGACACGAAGATCACATCGGCGGCCTGCCTTGGATTCTCTCTGAGCTGAACCTTCCAGTTTACGGGACCGAGTTCACACTGGCGCTCGTTGAGGGCAAACTCGAAGAGCATGGATTGCTGGATTCAGCGGTCTTGAACGAGATCGAACCCAATGAGCGATTCCGGATTGGGCCGTTTCTCATTCATCCACTACGCGTAACTCACAGCCTTGTTGATTGCGTTGCGCTGGCAATCCATACGCCGCTGGGAGTGGTGATTCATTCCGGAGACTTCAAAGTCGATCCAACACCGACGGACGGAAAACTCTTCGACCTGCATCAGTTCGCCGAATATGGCAAAGAGCGCGTGCTGCTCCTGTTGCAGGATTCGACCAATGTTGAGCGTCCCGGATATACCCCTAGTGAGCGCGCGGTGCGTCCGCGATTTGAAGAGATCTTCACGCGCACGAAGCGCCGACTTTTCGTTTCGTGCTTCTCGTCTTCAATCCACCGCATCAAGCTCGTCGCGGACATGGCCTTCGAGCACGGACGCAAGCTCGCGCTGGTTGGCCGCTCGATGAATGAAGCGACAGAGATCGCCCTCGATCTCGGATATCTGCACATTCCTGAAGGAACTCTGATTCATCCGGGGCAGATTCGCGATTTGAATCCTGAGAAGGTCTGCGTGCTCATCAGTGGCACACAAGGGGAGCCGATGTCAGCCCTCTCGCGCGCTGCGGTCGACAACCATAAGCATGCGCGCATCGAGCCGGGCGATACGGTCGTGCTCTCGTCGCGCATTATTCCGGGAAACGAGAAGGCGATCTTTCGCATGATCGATCACCTTTTTCGACGTAATGCCGATGTGATCTATGAAGACGGCTCCGGCTCGCCGGTACACGTTAGCGGACATGCCAGCCAGGAAGAACTTCGTCTGATTATTAACCTCGTCCGGCCGCACTACTTCGTCCCGATTCATGGCGAGTATCGCCAACTCAAGCGTCATGCCGAGCTTGCCGGATCGATGCACGGGGCAGTCGGCAGCGTGCTGATGCTCGAAAGTGGAGACGTATTGGAAATCGACGAACTCGGCGCACGCAAGTCGGGCAAAATCACGGTAGGGCGCGTTTGCATCGATTCTGGATCGGGCAGCGATGTAGTCGAAGATCTTGTAATCCGTGACCGCCGCCACCTGAGTGAAGACGGCATCGTGCTGCCCATTATTGCAATCAATAAGCTCACCGGACGCGTCGAATCGATTCCCGAAATAGTCATGCGCGGCTTTGCTGCCGCAGGCGCCGAGAACGGATTTCTTGCGGAGGCTCGCGACGTAATCAGCCGTACGCTTGAACTTTCCAGTCAGGAAGAAAAAGCCGACTATGGCGTGATTAAAGAAAAGATTCGTCAGGATTTAAAGCGTTACATTAACAAGCAAACCAGCCGCCGACCGCTCATCATGCCGGTGATCCTCGAGATCTAAACGTGACGCAGCCTTCACCTGCTGTGACACAGAAGAAAAAACCGAACAAACACAAGCTTCTCAAGATCCTTCTTTTACTGCTGGCCATCGTCCTGCTTCTACTCTGGCCATCGGCCCGCGAGCACGTTCGCGCCATGTCGCTGCTCGCGCGCATGTCGCAACAGAAAAATTGGATCGCTCGCCTCGATCAGCACCCCTATGAGATTCAAACCCTCACCTTCCACTCGGCCACAGGACTGTCGCGCGCCCGCCTTTACGTTCCGAGCGGCATTGAGAATCCGCCAGCAATGGTCGTGGTTCCCGGGCTGCATCAACTCGGCATGAACGAGCCCCGTCTTATGAATTTCGCTAAATCGTTGGCAGAGTCCGGAGTGGAGGTACTGACTCCGCAAGTAGACGCGCTCGCGGACTATCGGGTTGAACCACAGTCCATCAACCTGATCGGAACGTCGGCTCAATTTCTTTCGCATCGCGTTGGAGAAAAGGTCGGGGTGCTCGGACTGAGTTTTGCCGGCGGGCTGTCGCTCATGGCGGCCGCTGATCCTAAGTACGCGGATGACATTTTCTTCATCGCAGCAGTCGGCGGGCAGGATGACGTCCAGCGCGTCGAGCACTACTTAGTCGAGGGCCAAACGCGCTGGCCCGATAGCACATTATTGACAACCCCGCCTAACGAGTATGGCTGGCTGATCGTAATCTACTCGCATCCAGAGGATTTCTTCGCTCCTGAAGATGTAGAGGGCGCAAGAGAATCGCTGCGGCTGCTGCTGCATGAAAACGGGAAGCAGGCGAACGCCCGAGCGACTCAGCTTTCCCCTGAAGGGCAGCGGCTCATGAAGGAAATTTTTGATGGTCATCGCGAACTCTTCCGCGACAGATTATTGGCCGATTTGGACAAACACAAAACCGAAGCCATTGCCGTCTCCCCACACGACCACATTCAGGGTCTGAAAGCGAAGGTGTTGCTGGTTCACGGTGAAGGGGACGATGTGATTCCCCCCTCAGAAACCGAGTGGCTGACGTGCGACATTCCCAAAGGTGACCTGCAGGAAGCACTGATCAGCCGCGCCATTTCTCACGTGAGCCTGGAGAAGGCGCCAGGATGGCGCGATCAGGTTGCGGTGATTCACTGGATCGCTCTGATGTTGAAGGACGCAGATGACGAACGGCGATGAATCACACTGTTTGTAACCGATGTGCTTTCTCATAGACGGCAACGTACTCACGCGCCGGCTCCTGCCATGAAAAATTCTGGCGCATGCCGTTGAGCATGAGCTGTTTCCATTCAGCTTCTTTCTGGAACGTCATTAGCGCCTGGCGAACCGCCGCGCGCAGCTCCGGAGCTGTGTAGCCGGAGAACTTAAATCCAGTTCCCTTCCCGGTCTTCGCATTCCACTGCTCGACCGTATCTTCGAGGCCACCGGTCGCGCGAACTACGGGAACGGTGCCGTAACGCATGCTGTAGATTTGCGTCAGACCGCAAGGTTCGTAATGGGACGGCATCAGAAATATGTCGGAACCAGCCTCGACCAGGTGAGCAAGGCGATTGTCGTAAGCGATCTTGACGCACAGGCGGTCGGGAAATCGCTTGTGCAGGGTGCGGAACATCGACTCGTAGTGAACATCGCCGGTTCCGAGCACGAGCAACACCATGTCTTCTGTGAGAAGTTGCGGCAGTGCCGCCTCCATCAGATCGAATCCCTTTTGCGTGGCAAAGCGAGAGATTACTCCTACTACGGGCCAATCGGTTTTCTGCTTGGGAATGCCGTATTCATCCAGCAAGGCGAGTTTGCATTTTTCTTTTCCGCCTAAATCAGAAGTGGAGAACGTTGCGGGAATGTAGCGGTCGGTTTCGGGATTCCATTCGCCGTAGTCGACGCCGTTCACAATGCCGACAACGCGATCGCGCTTGGCGCGTACTATATCTGCCAATCCAAATCCGTATTCCTTGGTCTGAATTTCGCGCGCATACGTCCGGCTGACGGTGGTCACATAATCGGCGTAGACGATTCCACCTTTCAGAAAATTGACTTTGTCGTAGAACTCCAGGCGGTCCATGGTGAACAGAGTCCAGGGCAGCAGCAGCTTGGACATTACCGATTTGGGAAACGTTCCTTGATAGCCGATGTTGTGAATTGTCAGTACGGTGCCGGTGCGTGAGAAATCGGTATCAGATGCGTACTGGTTGCGGAGAAGGACAGGAATGAGCGCCGCCTGCCAGTCATGAACGTGAAACACGTCCGGAGCGCCGAAGCGTTTGGAGGCCTCAATGACGGCCCGACAGAACATCGTGAAGCGCTCGGCGTTGTCCGGATAGTCTCCCCGGCTGTCGCCGTACAGCCCATCGCGAAACGCAAACTCCGGATGATCGACAAAGTAAAATTGCACTCCGTCGTGTTTGCCGCCATCGACGATCTGGCAGAAGAGCAGGTGGTCGGCCATGGGAATGGTCAAATTAGGAATGACTACGTGCTCCTGCTTGAGCCGCGATTGCTTATATCTGGGAAGGAAGACGGTGATCTCATGACCGAGCGCCGCGAGCGCTTTGGGCAGCGCTCCCACGACATCGGCCAAACCACCGGTCTTGGAATAAGGCACACCTTCCGAGGCGGCGAAGGTGATTCGCATCCAGAGCTCCTTCGGCGTGGATTCACGTTTCCGCCAGCCACCCACGACGAAAGGCGCTGTCCGGAAGGCCCGAACGTGCTGCTCGCAACAGAGCAGAATCGCAGGGCCCAGGCAAAAATTCGAGTCTAATGTCCGCTCACAGAGAGGTCAACGCAGCGCGCCAGAGTTCGCGCCCGAAGCGCAAGCCGAAGCTCGGACAGAATTTTCTCGTAGATCCCGGAGCTGCGCGTCGCATCGTCGATGCATTGGGCGATATCTCGAACTCGGTGGTACTCGAGATCGGCCCCGGACGCGGTGCGCTCTCCAAGCTGCTTGCCCAGCGCGCTGGTCATCTGATTGCGACAGAGTTGGATCGTGATCTGGCCCGAGCGCTGCAACAAGAATTTCGTGATAAACCGAACATCAACATCGCTGAAGCAGATTTTTTAAGCGCCAGCATCCCTGGGTTGCTCGGCTCCATTTCGGCACCCGAATCGGCCCGCGTTAAGGTAGTTGGAAATATTCCTTACTACATCACCTCTGACATTCTCCTTCGACTGTTCTACCAACATGAATACATACATACGGTTGTACTGATGGTGCAGAAAGAAGTCGCCGATCGCCTCGTAGCCGAGCCACAGAGCCGCGACTATGGATTGCTCACTGTTACTACGCGTTTGTTCACCGATGTCGAAAGGCTGTTCACGCTGCCTCCTGGCGCGTTTTCTCCTCCTCCTCGGGTCCATTCGAGCGTGCTGCGGCTAACCGTCGCTCCGAAAGCCGAGGGGCTAGGTGTCAACACGCGCGAGTTCTTGAACTTTTGCAAACTGGCTTTTGGGCAGAAGCGGAAGACGCTCTTCAACAATTTGCGCGGAGTGTACGACGAGATTTCCGTAAGAGCAGCATTGGAAAAGGTGGGTGTTCATCCAAGCGCACGTGCGGAGGAACTGTCGGTCAACAGCTTGGCCGATGTTTACAAGCAATTAATCGGGGCTGGGAACTGATCTAAGGATGTGCAGTATTTTGATTTCGACTTGCGCCCCAACTACGAAGAGATCTCGGTTGATATTGGCTGCCGGACGAGTGAGATTCAATCACCTCGTACTGAATGTTACGTCTTAGGGCCGACATACAGAACGCTCGTGACTTTCCCGACGACATCAATCATTGGAGCCGTATTGAGCAACTCCTCCTGTCCCGTGGTTGCGTCGTAAATGCGCAACTCGCCACCCTCGGCCGCGTAGAAGACCTTGCGCGGCGTAATCGGCGCGATCGCGGTCACATCTCCCTTTTGCTGCTGGCCCGCAGTAGGCGTATCGATGATCGCCGTTCCCGCATTTGGATCGACGATTGAGAGGCATCCGGTGGTGCACGTCCGCGCGCCGACGATGACTTTGCCTTGAAAGAGTGAAGCTACCTGGTGGAAGCCGTCGCCGATCTTGACCTGCTTACCTGCCGTAAGAGAGGAGAGCGATAGGACGGTCATGCTTCCCGCTCCCGGTGTCGCCGGATTGCTTCCCGCAACGTAGAGATTGTTTGTGTCGGATATTCCAATGGTTGCAGCGTCGACATTCACTGGCTGGCTTACCGCAAGTGAGCTCATGTCGACGGTAACAACGCTCGCCTGCGTGCCTCCGCATTCCGCCCCGCAGTTCAGGATGTACGCCTTGCTGTCATCTGCCGAGAACACGCCGTAAATAGGGTGATCGAGCCCTGTCACGGTCTGCACCGTGCTGTCGGAAGTGTTGACGATTTCAAACTGAGTCAAGCTCTCGTTGAAAACCAACAGCTTGGCATTGTTATGGGATAGGACGATGCGCCGAGCACCGGGAAGGCACGTGCTCTTGTTCGGATCGACATTTTGACAATTTCCTGGCACAGCCGGAATGTTCTTGGGAGTGGGAATTGAGCTTCCGGTCAGGTCTGCAATGCTGACCTCGCTATTCGTTCCTAAGGCAGCGTAAATGAACTTGCCATCGGAACTGGCGGCGAGACTATCCACCGGTCCCGCGAATTGGATCTGACACGCTGTACTCGACGTCGTGCAATCGATACTGCCGACTTTAGTGACCTGCGTCTCCTTAATGTTGTCAATGATGTTGAGGTTGTTGTCGCCGCTGTTGTACACGATTGTCGTGCTGTTGGGACCGGCGATCATGATCGTCGGCGGAGGAGAGGAAAACAGCCCGACACCTTGTATGGGAATGCTGGACGCGGAGAGCTGATCTTTTGAGGCATCCACGATTAATATGTTGCCGGTGCTCGTGAGATTGACGGCGACAAAGGCCCGCTCCTCGAGGCCACTGGTCGGAGTGGTGCTGCTGTTGCCGCCCCCGCATCCGGGCTGGCTGACGATCAACAAAACGATGCTCGCTAGGGCAGCGAGAGGTAACCCGCGTCTCAAATGCACTCCTTGACCTCGTTGTAGGCGCTGAATGCACGATTATAAATTGTCGCAGTTGAGAGCTGCTCGTATGCGGATAGCCAGGGATGAAAAGTTAGGCCGCACGCCGCACCTTTTCAGGTGACAGAACCCATTGGGTCAGTCAATCGCAGACAGTTTGCACGCGGGCATACAATGAGCAAGACGGCAGTCGGAGTTGCGGCCCATGTTTGTTCCCCTGTTCTCTCTTCGTGCAGTCCTTCGGCTGACTGTTGGTGTTCTGCTGGCCTTCTCGCTTTTTGCGTCTGGGCAAGATCCGACTTCAATCCAACCCACCACCGCTGACAGGGTTCCTGGCCCCCAGAGGCTCATCGATCTTCTGCTCTGGAGTCCGTCGGTTCGCCGCAATCCATTGCAGGCTGATCCAAGGACGATCATCGCGTTCGTTCGTCCTTGGTTGGTAAGCTCTCGCCTATTCGACCTCTCGAGGCTTTTGACGGCTCGTGCACGCCCCAGCCCTCAGCCCAAGAGTTACCGGCTCACACCAGACCCATTTAACTGGTCGCTCGCCAACACTTCTCCCGATGAGGATAACTACGCGTATTTTCCCGATTTGCCGCGAGTCGGGTTCCGTACCACTGCCGAGCGCATGGCGGAAACGAATTTCGTCCCGCATCGACCATCGGCCATTCCGGCGAAATTGGATGTTTCTCGCATTGGGGAACGCGACATCGGGGAAGGCATCAATTTCTTTTCCATCGAAAAAGAAGTTGCGCTCGGACGTGAGCTCTCGATGGAAGTGGAACAGAGCGCGCGTTTGTTCGCCGATGCGGTGGTGAATGAGTATGTGAATCGGACTGGGCAGATCCTCGTGCGCCATTCCGACTGCAAAGTACCTTTCCTCATCAAGGTCATTGATGATGACGAAGTGAATGCATTCGCCTTGCCGGGAGGATTTTTCTACATCAACACCGGCGCGATTCTCGCTGCTGATGATGAAGCGGAGCTCGCCGGAGTCATGGCCCACGAGATCGCTCACGTGTGTGCGCGGCACGCTACCCGAAATCTGACCAAGAGCGAAATCACTCAGTATGCCTCGCTGCCGCTGATCTTCTTCGGCGGGCCAGTGGGCTATGCTGTGCGCCAGGTCGCCAGCGTTGCTATGCCGATGTCATTTCTGAAATTCAGCCGCGACGCCGAACGCGAGGCTGACCTGCTCGGAATCGAGTATCAATATGCCGCCGGCTACGATCCAACCGCCTTCGTTGATTTTTTCGAAAAGCTCGAAGCCGAGGACAAGGAGCCGCACAGCTTCATCGCCCGAGCATTCATGACCCATCCGATGACGCAAGATCGCGTACGCCGCGCAGAAGCAGAGCTGGAGATGCTCCCAGATCGGGAAAGCTACATTACGGACACCAGCGAGTTCGATGCTATTCGCGACCGCGTCTCGAGGCTGACCCACGGCCGCGCGATTCAGGGCGGCCCGCGTCCGCATCCGACATTGCGACGCAGGACGGGAAGTTAAGGAACCGGAGCCCGATTCCATGTGCTGGCGCACCAATTGGATCAGCGAGATTCTCGTTGCGCTCGGATCAGTTTGGTGACAGCTCCATTCAATTCCACTGGAACGCGTTGATGCAGACGGATGCGCAACTCATTCAGCGTTGGCCGCTCCGCGATCTGACGAATCTCGGAGATAAGATATTTCGAGAGCGAAATTCCTTCCAGTGCGGCTCTTGCCTTTAGCTTCCGGTGCAAGTTGTTCGGAACATTTCGCAATTGAATCGTCTTTGCCATATCGCATTATGGGGTACCCGAGTTTATCGTTCCGCAACACTTTCCAGCGTCTGAAAGAACTCTGGAAACGAAATCTGTGCGGCATCTGCACCGTGGATTAAGGTATCGCCCTTGGCTCTCAGGGCGGCAACGGCAAAGGCCATCGCGATACGATGATCGTGCTCGGAGTCAATTTCCGCTCCGTGCAGTTGCTGGCCGCCAGGCACGCTTAATCCATCTTCGTATTCCGCGACTTGAGCCCCCATTGCACGGAGATTTTTCACTATTGCCGCGATGCGGTCGGATTCTTTTACGCGCAGTTCGCGGGCGTCGCGTACCTCGATGCCGTCGCGGGTGTAGGGAGCGATCGCCGCGAGCACCGGAACCTCGTCGATCAGCGCAGCCGATTGGGATCCAGCCAGCTTGATGCCCTTCAGCGCACCGGATTCAATCGTGATCGTCCCAAGCAACTCGCCGTGACTCTCTTCCACCTGAACCATGCGCACACGCGCACCCAGCGCTGTGAGCACATCGAGCAGTACCGCGCGGGTTGGGTTTAGAAGGAGCGAATCGATCACGAGATTGCTTTCGGGAAACAGCGCCGCCGCACACAAAAAGAAAGCGGAGGAGGAGATGTCGCCTGGCACCACGGCTTCAATCGCTTGGAGCCGCTGGCCTCCTCGAATGCTGACGCGGTCTTTCTCACGACTTAGCTCTGCGCCAAATGCGCGAAGCGCGACCTCGCCATGATCCCGGGTTCGAATTGGCTCCTCGACCGTGGTCTCTCCTTTGGCAAAGAGTCCGGCAAACAGCACCGACGTCTTCACTTGAGCGCTTGCCACTGGAGGTTTATACGAAATTGCCTCCAGCTTACCTCCGCGCACCTTCAGGGGAGCGTGTCCATCCTGCGACGAAATCGACGCTCCCATTTCGGTCAACGGCTCGATGATGCGCCGCATGGGTCGGCGCGAAAGAGAGTCATCGCCGATCAGTTCGCTCTCAAAGGGCTGGCCTGCAAGTATGCCGGAGAGCATACGCATAGTCGATCCGGAGTTGCCACAATCGAGCGCAGCAGCTGGTTTTTTCAGCGAGCCGCCACATCCGTAGATTGTTATTCCGCCATCGTTTCGTTCGATTCGAGCACCCAGCGCTCGCATGCAGGCGAGCGTGCTGGCGCAATCGGCTCCGGTAGAAAAATTGCGCAGGCGCGTGGTTCCTTCAGCCAACGCGCCCAACATTCCGTATCGATGAGAAATGCTTTTATCGCCGGGCAGACGAATTGACCCGACGATGTTTCTCGCAGGTTTAACGACGACCTCCGTCATCTATCTCCATGTCCTTCAGACCGGCGCACCAGTTTAGTTGCCTGATTTGCCGGGATTATTTTTGCATTCGCGCAAATTGATAAGCCAACTTTGTGGGACGAAAGTTCATTCTCATTCTGCAGCACAGCAGCCATGCAGTGCCGAGCGGTGAATGAGGTTCCCCACGGGTGATAAGGTGCCTCCCGATGCTCGTGAAATATGCGAGGTACCGGGCCATGACAGGCCGAGTGGTAACAACCTTTCTTGCAATTTGCCTGAGCAGCGGCGTTGGCTTCTCTCAAATTTACACTCTTCCGCCTGATTCGTTCGGCTCGCGCAGTACTTCGCTCGACAAAATGCAAATCACCAGCATCTCAGGGGTGGTCGTCGGCTCCGACGGCGCACCCATTCCCGACGTTCGCATCGAGGTTCGGAATGAGCAGACGTCGCGCGTGATCGCAACCGGCTATACAAATAATGCTGGAGCATTTCAGTTCGGCGGATTGCCAGCATCGGGTTACGACGTCACGGCCGTGCGCGGTTTGTCAGAAGCGCATGAGCACCTTGCCTCCGGCGATTTTGGCATGAACCTCCGCATCAGACTCAGCACTGCAAACGGCGCAGCCCAGGCAGATGGGAATGCGAGTGTTTCAGTCGCCCAGTACAAGGTTCCGCAAAAGGCGCGGGATGCGTATCACAAAGCCGAAGAAGCTCTGTCCAAGGATCGCTTCGATGACGTAAAAAAGGAACTCGCGAAGGCGCTTGCGCTTTATCCCGATTACGCCGAGGCACTCACGCTTCGCGGAGTAATGTCGCTTGACTCCTCGCATCCGGAAGCCGCAGTCAATGATTTTGACCACGCCATCAAGTCGGACCCGGGCTATTCGCTGGCGTACACCGCAATGTCGGCTGCTTTGAACCAACTTCACAACTTCGACGATGCGCTGCGTTCTGCCGATCGCGCGATTAGCCTATCACCGAGTTCTTGGCAATCGTATTTCGAAATGGCCAAGGCTTACGTCGGAAAGGCCGATTATCAGCATGCACTACAGCAACTCTCGAAAGCACAGAGCTTTCTCCCGAAGGAGTATGCGCCTCTCCATCTTGTGCGTGCGCACGTAATGCTGGCCCTCAAGAACTACTCCGAAGGATTGGCAGAGCTGCAGGAATTCTTGACGCTTGCACCTCAGGACCCAAATGCCGCTGCTGCACGTGAGACTATCGGGAAGCTGAAGGCATACATGGCATCGGCAGCCAATCCGGCCGTTCCTTCAGTGCACTAGATTATCCAAGTCGAAGCTCATCCAGGAATTGCCGCAGGACTCGGCCAAATTCTTCCGGTTGCTCGAGAGCTGAGTAGTGTCCACCACGCGCAATGATTTGTAGCTGCGAGCCATCGATCCGCTGATGCATGAGCTGCGCGTTAGCGAGCGGCGTAACCGTGTCCTCCTGGCCGGCGATAATCAGCGCGGGTACGTTGATGGTGCGCAGCGTAGCGACTGAATCCGGACGCTCCGCCATTCCCTGCTGAATCGCAGCCAAGCCGTCCACACTCATCCTCTGCATCATGGCGCGCGCAGTTCCAACGATGTCAGGACGCGTGCGGCGCGTCGTCTCTCCGATCAGGTTTTGCGCCTGAGCATCGAAGAACGGACCGGTCCCGTGCAGGCGCGAGTCGGCAATCGACTTCAGCCGATTTGCTCTTCCCTGCTCCGTATCAGCTTCTGCTCGCGTGTTCGCAAGGGCCAGCGCTGAAACGCGCTCGCGAAAGCGTCTCCAGAATTCGAAGAGTACATATCCCCCCAGCGATACGCCGACGAATACCGCTTTGGGAATTTGCATTTTTTCCAGTAACCGCATCAGATCGACGGCATGTTTGCCCATCGTCGCAGTTCCCTTCCCTACCTCGGAGCGCCCGTGGGCGCGAAGGTCGAGAAGAATGACCTGATAGCGCGTCGCCAGCTTGCCCGCTATGGACTTCCAGAATTCATGGTGCACGGGAAAGGGATGAAGCAGGACGATTGGAGAACCGTCGCCCGTTGAGTCGTAATAGAGTTGGGCATCGTCGCTTGTGAATTGCATTTGCACTTTCTAATTCAGCAGCATGCGAAAAAGCCAGCTTCGGCTTGAGGTCAATGGCAAGAGGCGCAGCCGCAAAATATGCCGGCTGCCGCACTGCCTATGTGAGGCGGTTCCGTCCGTAGTCAACTGCGCAGTCGTTTATCTGCTGCCCATTTCGATCACTTTTCCGCGCGAGGCTTTGCGATTGCGGTGATCGAAGAATGCCCATAGACCGAAAGCTGCAGTGCCGAGCAGTGCCGTAAGCGCGGCTCCCGCTTTTACTTTGCCCATCGCGGCTTCGGAGTTGACCCGCTTTACAATTCGCGCTTCGGGTTTCCCTGATTTAGGAAGGTCCTGCTTGATGGCAGCATTTAAGACATCCGCTAGATGCAGCGGATACCGATCTGTGTTCTGCCGAATCTGCTCGCGGCAGCTGAAACCATCGGCGAGGATCAGCTCGTCCTCCGCAGCTTCGCGAACCGCGGGAAGCAGAACTCGCTCGCCGCACGCCTGTGAGACCTCATACTTCTTCTCTTCAAAGCCAAAGGGGCCTGCCATGCCGCAGCAGCCTGAATCCAAGACTTTGGCCTCGAGCCCGATGCGCTTAAACACCTGCTCCTCAGCTTCAGTTTTGAAGATTGCCTTGTGATGACAGTGGTTCTGCGTGATGGCTTTTCGCTTCAACTGCGGAAATTCGAATTCGCTTGCCTTCTTCTGAATGAACTCGCTCAAGAGCATCACCTGTCCCGAAAGTTTCTCACTGAGATGTTCATCGGGCAAAAGGTTTTTGAGTTCTTCTTTGAATACGGAAGCGCAACTTGGTTCGAGTACAAGAATGGGAAAGCCGGCCTGAATATCGCGTTCCAGGCTCCGCAAGATACGCTTGAGATAGACCTTGGCTTCATCGAGCATGCCGAAGTCGTAGAGCGGACGCCCGCAGCAAAGGTTCTCGCGCGGAATGCGTACGCGCCATCCCATGTATTCGAGCACTTCAACAGCGGCTTTGGCCGTATGTGCGTGGAAATAGTTATTGAACGTGTCCGTCCATAAGATGACCTGTGGACCAGGGGAGCGATCCGTTTTGCGCCCATTAAACCATTGACGGAAGGTTTGCGGAGCAAACGGTGGAATCTGCCGCTGGCTGGGTATCTTGAGCACCGCTTTCATTAAGTCACTAAAACCTGGAGTCTGGCTGAAAAAATTGGCGAACTCCGGAGCAATGGATGCCAGAGCGGCCCAGCGATCGATGTGTCCGAATGCAAACGCCGAAATGGGACGCTTGTGCTTCTCGTAGTAGTGCGACATGAATTCGGCTTTGTATGTGGGAATGTCCACGTTTACCGGACATTCTCCCTTGCATCCTTTGCAACTCAGACAGAGATCGAGTGCTTCCTTAACGCTCTCGTCCTGCCAACCTGATTTCAGTTCCTCTCCCTGGAGCATTTCGAAGAGCATGTGCGCACGGCCGCGCGTCGAGTGCTTCTCTTCGAGCGTCACCATGTAACTGGGGCACATCACCCCTTCTTCCTTGCGCCGGCATTTGCCTACACCGACACAGCGCATGGTCGCATGCCAGAAACGGCCTTCGTCCTCGGGAAATTTGAAATGAGTCTCCGGCTCCCATGGAGCGAAGTCGGCGCCGAGACGCAGGTTTTCGTCGATGGGAAATGGATCCACGACTTTATTCGGATTCATCTTGTTCTGCGGATCCCAAATCGCTTTGAACTCCTGGAATGCCTGCACCAGCTCGGGCCCGAACATCTTGGGCAGCATCTCGGCCTTGGATTGTCCGTCCCCATGCTCTCCCGAAATGGAACCGCCGTAACTCACCACCAGATCGGCGGCTTCGCTTATGAATGCGCGATAGTTGCGAATTCCTTCGACGGTTCGGAAATCGAAATCGATCCGCGTGTGGATACAGCCTTGCCCGAAGTGTCCGTAGAGCGAGCAGTTGTAGCCGTGCTTCTCCAGCAATTTGCGCAGATCGCGAAGGTAATGTCCAACTTTGTCCGGCGGAACGGCTGAGTCTTCCCAGCCCTCCCACGTGACTGGCTCTCCGGGCACGAAAGCAGTTGCGCCCAGGCCGGATTCGCGAATCTCCCAGACGAGCTTCTCTTGCTTCTTATCGTCGTAGAGCTTCATCTTGGGTGCATTGGCGCCCGCCTTGAGACGCGCCATCATGGCGCGCGCCTTCGCATCGGATTCTTCCTTATTCTCCCCGCCGAATTCGACCAGCAGGAAGCCTTTGCCATCGGGCAGCAGCGCCAGGTCTTCTTCATGGAGTCCCTTCTTCTTCATGTAGCCAACCAGGCGGTTATCTATGCCCTCCAGACCAATCGGTTTAAAAGTAAGGACTTCGGGAACGTGATCACCGGCGGCATAGACGTCGTCATAGCCGAGAACAACCAGGGTGCGAGCGGGCGGCGAATACACCAAGCGCAGCTTCGCCTCAAGCACCATCACGCACGTGGCCTCTGACCCGACCAGCGCACGCGCGACATTGAAGTGGTTCTCAGGCAAAAGCTCGTTCAGGTTGTACCCGGAGACGCGCCGCGGGATATTCGGATAGCGCTCGCGAATCAGGTTTGCGTATTTGTCGCGGAGCGCCTTGAGCTTGGAATAGATCTCTCCGCGTCGTCCACCTTCACGGATGATGTGCTCGAGTTCGGCCTCACTGGTCTCGCCCACCTTCATATGCAGGCCGTCGTAGGTGAGAATGTCGAGCTCATCGACGTTCTCCTCGGTCTTTCCTGCCATGAGAGCGTGCACACCGCAGGAGTTGTTGCCGATCATTCCGCCGAGCGTACAGTGGTTGTGAGTTGCTGGATCAGGGCCAAACGTAAGATGGAAGTGCTCTGCAGCTTTACGCAATGTATCGAGAACGATGCCAGGCTGCACGCGCGCATACTTCTCGCGGTGATTCAGTTCGAGAAGCTGGTTGCAGTACTTGGAAAAATCGAGAATCACGGCGAAGTTGCAGCACTGTCCACAAAGACTCGTGCCGCCACCGCGGGAGAGCACCGGTGCTCCGTACATGCGGCACAGACGCATGGTGGCAATTGCATCTTCCGCATCACGTGGGACAACTACGCCAATCGGGACCTGACGATAATTCGACCCGTCGGTCGCATATAGCGCACGATCTCCGTCGCCGAACCTGACTTCGCCTTTGATTATTTCCTTGAGTGCCTTTTCAAGCTCCTGCGCTTCAGCGAACCTCTTGTGTTTGGAAGGATCATGAGAACTGGGTGGGAGAATTGAGGGATTGTGAGCAGCCGGAGTCAACGCCACTAGCTTTTGCATGACTTTAGGTTGGATTGCTGCGAGTACTTCTCAGTTTGCCGCAAACAGAGCGAGCAAACGCCATAAGCAACAAAGGCAGCCGTACAACGGCTGCCTTTGCTCAATTGGGATCGGTCTCAATGATGAGTTGTGCGTTTGTGCGTCGTACTGCGGCGGGGCGGAGCTTTCTTTGAAGCAGGCTCTTGCTTGGAGCCTTCCGTCAGCGTCAGCATCACTCCACCGCCGGTGTTCGGCAGGCATCCTGCCGGCTGCGGTTGCTGTGCATTCGCTCCAGCGGCAGCGGGCTGTTGCTGTTGTCCGGCAGCAGCGTTCTGTGCAGGTTGAGCTGGCGGCAGAGGAGTGTAGCTGGTTGCCTTTCCTACCCAGCGTCCGGTCAGCATCGTTCCCGCTTGCGGTACTTGTGAAGCAGGTAGCGGCTTCGTCATCTTGAGAGTAACGTCCGCCTTGCCTTCCTGAATATCATCGTCAGTCGTGGCAAGCTGAAGTTCATCTGCGGTCGCGCTGATGACCTTCGCCGGATGCTCGGGACTGCTCACCGGAATTCCCTTGCCGTTCAGGAACGTCCAGACAGCATCCGCATCCTTCTGATTGCCGGAACCGAGCACGAAGAGCCAGTCACCATACGCCATCTGCGAGACGTCAGGATTCTGCTTCATGATCGTGTCGGCGAACTCGCATGGAGTTGGCGGAGGCGGCGCAGGTGTAATCGTGAATCCTGCCGGAGGAGCGGGAGAGTTTTGCGCTGCTTGCAGCACCTGGTCCCATCCGTCGGTGCTGCCGTGATACTTCTTGTAGTAGTACTGCGCGAATTTGTTGATCTGCTGCTGCGCTGCCGGATTATTCGCGGAAAGATCTACAGCGCGCGCAGCATAGAACAGTCCATTGATGTAGTCGGGAGGATTGGCCTGCAGATAAGCCGTGGCCAGAGGATAAACGTCCTGAAGGTTATTCGCGTCTTCGGGAACGGCCACAGCGGCTGACAGCGCTTTCTGCGCCGTAGCGTAATCTTTGCGCTGCAGGGCATCCATGCCGATCGCGCCGTTGAAGATTACTTTCACTCCATCCTGCAGCTTCTTGTAATCAGCATCGGAGACACCAGCCGGACGCGGCATAGTTTCTGCAGCCTGGAGTCCTCGTTGCGCATACTGCGCCGCCTGGGCGTAAACCTGAGGGGCTGTCTGAGCGTTCGATTGGGCAGCTTGTGATCGTGTCACAAAGGTCAATAACGCAAGCGCGCGGATATTGTTCGGATCGACCTGCAGCAAACGATTGGCTGCGTCCGTCATCTTCGGGCCATTGTTGGCCGCTTGATAGGCAGCCATCAACTGCTCCAGCGTCTCTTGCTTCACCACCGTATTCGGATACTGTTGGAGGAAAGCTTCCAGAGCCTGCGCCTTCGCGTTCGGATCCTGCGCGCTGATCGCGCTCATGTAAGCGTTGTACTCAGCAGGATCTTTGATCGTCTTCTGCTGTGGCTGCGCGGCCTGCTGACCGCCTGTGGTCTGCTGACCGGCTGTTGTATTTTGTGGAGCGGCTGTGGGCTGCTGTCCGGGTGTCGTCTGCGCGGGTGCAGTACCCTGCGCCTCCTGGGCGAAGCCATATGCGGCAAATGCCAACAAAGACGTCAAGAGCAACTTCTTCATTCGAAGCTCCTTAATTCGCGGTCCTGGCAGTAGCACCTTCTGCGGATCCGCGTCACTCGGCACTAGATTTGTGAAGCACGGGCACAACCGGCACAGCGAAATCCCGCCCGAAGCCTCCCGAGCACTACTGCTCAGCAAGAGATCTCAGTGGAACATCGCTCACGACGAGAAAACGCTGATTATAAAAATGCACCATCCACATAGCAAGCGGCGAATTCCGCGAAAGCACTGTTGTGTCTCTTTACTGATTAGATGCAAGTCACAGCTCGTTCATACACATTCATCAGGAAAAGGCACACCGCTCCCACTCCATTTTGACACCGGCGACTCATTGGAGTTCCTGCCTCGCAGGAGGCCATGCGCGGTAACTCACTTCACATTACTCTCGCCGCAGCCAGAAGCTCCCGGCATGAGAAACGTGGATCGATAGGAGCAATGGATCGATAGGAACAGCGAATTCAACAGCGAATGCGAAAATTGCGGGCTGAGAATCCACAAATTCTGCCCAAAATCCGCAAATTTCCTCGCCGGCCAGGGAATTAACAGCGATTCTCGGGAATTCGGGCCTACTCCATTGAAATCAGCCGAGTTGCAAGGACAATCGGCGAGAGCGCCACAAGCCAACAGGGAACGAGCAGGGATTTTGTGTCACAAATTGTGACCATGTGCCACCGCTCACTCCAGCGGCTCGTCGAACACGATTGCGGCTCCTGGATGATTGCTATGGCAGCGTCTCCCCATGCTGCATGGCGACCACCTGCGCTCCGCTCCCTTCAAGCAGTTTTGCCAATTGCGGCGGTCGTCCCGTAAGGAGTGGAAACGTATCGAAATGCATGGGAATGATGAATTTCGGCTTCAGCAGCTTGCAAGCGTACGCCGCTTCGCGCGGTGACATCGTGAACAGATCGCCAATCGGTAGCATTACCACTTCGGGAGCATAAAGCTCACGAATGATCTGCATATCGCCAAAGACGTTCGTATCGCCGGCGTGATAGATTTTCACTCCGCCTTCCAGTTCGATGACATACCCGCAGGCTTCGCCGCCGTAAATGATCTGTCCGTCATCCTCGATTCCGCAGGAGTGGTCGGCATGAACCATGGTGACGCGCACGCCCTCGATCGTCTGCGAACCACCTTTATTCATCGGCTGAATCTGCTTGGCGCCCTTCTTCTGCAGCCATAAGCACAGCTCGTAAACGCCCGTGATCTTCGGGTTGTGCTTCTTCGCAAGCTCAACGGCATCGCCAATGTGATCACCATGCCCATGAGTACAGAGCATCACATCGATCTTCTTGAAGCTCTTCTTGTTGTCGGGACAAGCGGGATTGTTCATCACCCACGGATCGATCAAGATCGACTTCCCCGAGGGAGTTTCAATGTGGAACGTTGCGTGTCCAAGCCAGGTGAGTTTGTGTCCTTTGAGATCGATCACGAAAAACTCCAAAAAAGCTGCTAGCTGCTAGGTATTGGCGATTTACCGCTACCTCATGCTGTTGCTGCTCGCACCTTTTCGATTAGCGAACTCAGCATCCTTCCTACTTCCTGTACCTGCTGCATGATTCTTTGCCCTGTTTCGGGCGCTAGATAGCCGAGATCGCATGACACGAGGACTTGATATTCCAGTTCACTCGCTGAACCTTTTGCAATTCCCAAAAAAAGAGCCTTGTCTATTTCGCTGGAGCGCCCACATCCTTCGGCGATGTTGGACCCGGTCGAAACGCAGCATCGGCGCATCTGCGAAGTCAAACCATACAGTTCGGTTTGCGGAAAAGCGGCTGTAGCTCGATACACATCGAGGGTCAGTCGATGCGCCTTTTGCCCAACAGTGAGTTTTCTGAAATCACTCATGAACTGAGATTTTGGCGAGTGGCTAGGAGCTAGCAGCTAGTGGCTAGCAGCTCATTTATTCCACGCTGACCAGCCGCCGATCAGTGAATAAACGTTGTTGAATCCCATCTTCTTCAGCATCCAGGCAGAGAGGGCCGACCTGCTTCCGCCGCCGCAATAAAGAACGATCTTTCGGTTCTTATCAGTTGTGACTTTGTCGATATCTCGTTCGAGCACGCCGCGTGATATGTGCTTTGCGCCAGGAATCATGCCCCGCTGAGCTTCGTCGGGCTCGCGGACGTCGATCAACTCAAAGTTGTCGCCGCGCTTCTGCATGGTCTTAAGCGCTTCGATATCGATCTCCTGAATTTCCCGTTTCGCTTCGTTACAAAGCTGATTGAATTCCGGCATTGGCATAAAGTGCTCCGCAGAAAAACAAGCGATTCTAAGCCGTGAGCTTACATGCTCGCAAATGACGAGCTTTCTTTAAAGACGAGTTTTCTTTAGAAGGTGGATGCCCTTTGATCCACATCCGTGCCGATCCGTAGCATCCGAGTGATCCGTGGCGGTTTTGGCTTCGCGATCCAGAGATTCCCGCCCTCGTCTTTCAAGTAACCTTAGTCACTTTTGAATCTTTGGTATCGCGCCAAACACTTCCAATGAGCCCATTCTGCGGGTAGAGTCATGTGGACAAAGCTCTCAAGACGCCAAGGGAGTACTCTGCTCAACGCATGCACCTCATGCTCGAATCCGCTGGCAGGACCGACGTAGGCTGCGTGCGCGCCAACAACGAAGACAACCTCGGTTGGGACCAGGGCCTCGGGATTTATGTGGTCTGCGATGGCATGGGCGGAGCCCAGGCCGGTGAAGTCGCCAGCAGGATGGGCGTCGACCTCGTGCTCGACTACTTCCGCGCATCGAAACAGAACGGCAGCTACGCCGACATTGACGGTATCCCCGAAGATCTCTCGCCCGCAGGGCGCCATCTCTGGAGCGCCATCCAACAGGCAAACACCGCGGTCTTCGATGCCGGCCAGAAGAACGATCTCCAGCAAGGCATGGGCACAACCATCGTCGCAGCTTTCTTTCATGACGATGGACTACTGACGCTCGCACACGCCGGTGACAGCCGCATGTACCGACTGCGCAATGGCGCGATCGATCAGCTAACGCAAGATCATTCGCTGGTTGCCGAACAGGTGCGCCGCGGGATGATGAGCGCCGAGCAGGCGGAGCGCTCCGAACTGCAGAACATCATCATTCGCGCGCTCGGTTCCGAGCAGAACCTGGAGCCAGAGGTGCAGGACCTGCTGGCTTTGCGTGACGACGTTTATCTGCTAGCCACCGACGGGCTTACCAAATTGGTAAAGCCGGAATCATTAAAGACAATCATCGAAGACTCACGCTCGCTCGATGAAGCATGCGAACATCTCATTCAGGCAGCCAAAGATCAAGGTGGAGACGACAACATCACCTGCCTGCTTTTGCGGGTAGTAGAGCGTCAGTGGTATCACAAGCTTTTTGACTTCGCGCGTGGCGGAGGAAACTGAACATGGCGAAACTCCTTCTCAAATTCGAAGACTCGGTTCTGAAAGAAGTCCCTCTTTCGCAAAACCCCGTTACCATCGGACGGTTGCCCGATAATACGATCCAAATCGACAACCTCGCCGTCTCCGGCCATCACGCCAAGATCTACTGGGACGCCGGCAAGTACGTAATCGAAGACAACAATTCCCTAAATGGGACATACATCAGCACCGCCCGCATCAGCCGCCAAACGCTGAAGGACGGCGACGATGTCGTGATCGGCAAGCACACTATCTCCTTCAAAGACGAAGGCTTCACGCTGCTCTCAGCCCAGCGCGCGCCGGTGCAGCAGAACACTCCGCCGCCTATGGCCAAACTCGAGAGCACGGTGATGCTGGATACCAAGCGGATGAAGGAGCGTCTCGCGGGTGCGCCTCCGTCGTCGAGCGCTCCGCAAGGACTAGGAGTCGCCGGCGCAGCGCGTCAAAGCTCCGCCGTCATGGCCGACCGAATTGGAACTCTCACCGTCCTGGACGGCAAAACCGACGAACGCGAATATCTGCTCACCAGCAAGATGAGCGTGATCGGAAAGTCCGACATGGCTTCCATCAAATTAAAAGGATGGTTCGCGCCCAACATGGCCGCCATCATCTCCAAGCGCGACACCGGATACTTCATCGCTGCCTCCGAAGCAAAAAGCAAAGTCAAGATCAACGGCGAAGAGATTTCCGGTCAAAAGCCGCTCTCCGACGGAGACACCATAGAAGTAGGCGGTGTGACTATGGCATTCGCATTCCAGGATCAAGCAAAATGAGCCGCCAGTTGCGCGCCATCAGCGGCCAGCCCCGGCGCAAGCCGGGGCTTTTCCTTGCCCTTGTAACACTCGGGAGTGGAATGACGTGCGAGGCGTGAAAACAAACGGAACCGTCGGCGGTAGCCGATGGGCCGGAGATGGCCGAATGGCCAGCTCCGGAAAGACGAGACCGAGGGCACACCGGAGAATCGCAGCCGCAGAACATGCGGCTGCCCCACCGCTTACCGGCCGGTTCTGCTTTGAAGGCGCACCGGATTTTTCTAACCTGCGACTCCTCGCCTTTGTTCAATCAATTGAGGTGAACCATGACATGCGATCGTGAACTCCTGCGAAACGTCCCACTCTTCGGCCTTCTCGATGACGACGAAGCCGCCGTGCTCGCCGCACAAGTCGAGCTCAAGCAGTTCGCTCCGCGCGAGCGCATCTACAAAATGGGCGACGCCGGCGGACGCGGGTACATCCTGGTCTCCGGCCGCGTCCGCGTCTCGACGGTCGATCAGGACAACCAGGAGGTTGTCATCGACGAGCCCGCCGCCGGCGAGTTCTTCGGCTTCGCCTCGATGCTTGACGGCACCGAGCACAAGAGCGGCGCCATCGCACTCGATCCCTCGATGTGCATCGAAGTCGATCGCAACGACATTGCCGTGCTGCTCACGCGAAAGCCCCACGCCGGCATGGACATGCTCAGCGTTCTCGGCCGCCAATTCCATACCTCGCAGGAGCTGATCCGCCTGCGCGCCGCGCGCAATCCCAACGACTTGATCGAACAAGAGACAACCACCGGTGCGCGCGTAGCGGACGCCGTGGCGCGCTTCGGCGGTTCGTGGAAGTTCATCATCACGTGCCTCGTCGTACTCGTCGTCTACACCGCAACCAACGTCACGCTCGGACGCTCCGCGTGGGACCCATATCCCTTCATCCTGCTGAACCTTTTTCTCTCGATGCTCGCAGCCATCCAGGCGCCGATCATCATGA
>Ga0070741_10002317_pt1 | contig 51905 bp, 43 predicted proteins | sample Coa_R1_4_FD_66440 | JGI IMG/M metagenome (GOLD analysis project Ga0070741, IMG submission 66440) | Surface soil microbial communities from Centralia Pennsylvania, which are recovering from an underground coalmine fire - Coalmine... | ecosystem: Environmental > Terrestrial > Soil > Unclassified ... | reverse complement strand
AACAACAGGACCGCCGAATCCGAAACGGCCGCCTCCTCCACCACCTCCGCCGGCGCGGCTTTCGCCGCCACCACCGTGGTTACCGGGAATTGTGTTGGATTCGATTTGACGGTCGCCGCCTTGACCACGGCCTCCACCGCCTGCACCGCGACCTCCACCACCGCCACCTGCCGGCGCTCCGCCTGCGGCTTCATTCTGGCCGGGCTGTTCTCCACCACCGCCGCCAAAGTTGCCGAAACCACCACCGAATCCGTTCGGACGCGGAGGAGCATTCATCTGCAGATTCCACTGAACGCGATTTAATCCGGCTTCTTTAGTTCCCGGAATGTCTCGAAGCTTTTCACCGCGAATGTTATAGATCGCGATTCTTACATCGCCGCTAGGTGCATTCTTAAGGTAGTAGTCAATTGAAGTACCAAACGGGCGATTCGCTCCGACATAGGTGTTCGATGCCAGGAAACCTTTGTGATCATTCGGAATGTATTCAGTTGTCGCGGTAGGATTGAACAGATGAAAGTCCTGAGCCATCACATCCGAGTTCATCTGTTCCAGCGGAGCGATATCCATTATGAAGACTCCGCGACCGTGCGTTGCCAGAATCATTTCGTGATCGCGAGGATGAATCTGGATGTCGTGAACCGGAACGTTCGGCAATCCGTTGTCGAGCCTCACCCAGCCATCACCGCGAGTGGTCGAAACATACAGCGCGTTTTCAGTGCCCAGGAACAACAGGTTCTGATTATACGGGTCTTCTCTCAGCACGCGTGCCGGAACCTGCGGCAGTCCCTGTGATATCGAGCGCCATGTCCTGCCCTGATCGGTTGTCATATAGACGTATGCGTTGTAATCATCGTCTCTGTGGTTATCGAATACCGCATAAGCGGTGTTTGCATCGAAGCGCGAAGCTTCAATCCGATTGACGTAGGCATTCTTCGGGAGCCCGGGGAATCGGCTCGTAATGTTCGTCCAGTTCACGCCGCCGTCGGCGCTCATCTGAACGTTACCGTCATCAGTACCGAAATAGAGCAAGCCGGCCCTCGCGGGAGATTCCACCATTGCGGTTCCATTGCTGACAGACGCAATGCCATCATTTCGCGAAAGTGTTTTATCGCTGGGCAGCTCACCCATGATCGGCATCTTGTCGCGATCCCACTGCTTGGTCAGATCAGGGCTGATTGCTTCCCAATTGTCGCCGCGATCGAATGATCGCCAGAGCTTGTTTCCCGCCAGATAAATCTCCTTCGAATCGAAGGGAGAGATGACGATGGGACTCGTCCAGTTGTAACGGTTAGCAGGCTCACCGGGCTTGGCGGCAGGAGGCCGTATGCTCTTGCGCTCGCCGGTCTTTGTATCGTATCGGACGATATTTCCGTCCTGAGTATCTGTGTAGATTGTCGTCGGATCGTTCGGATCAACCACCGCATACATTCCGTCGCCTCCGACAAGCTGGAACCAATCATCATTCAGAATACCGACTCTGTGATGAGTTACCGCAGGGCCACCCCACGTGTAGTTGTCCTGCAAGCCGATGTAAACGTTGTAAGGATCCTGCATGTCATAGGTGACAGTGTATGGTTCGGCAGCAATGAAATTGTTTATATAATTCCACGTTGTGCCGCCATCGAACGACATGACCATTCCGCCATCGTTCCCGTCGATGATGTAATCAGGATTTTTTGGATTGATCCACATTGCGTGGTGATCAGAGTGAGTTCCGTTACCGACATTCCTGGCTGTTCTGCCCGCATCGGTGCTCATCGTAATGTTCAATCCACCGAAAAAGAGACGATCCGGATTGCTGGGGTCAACTCTGATCAGGCTGAAATACATCGGCCGATAATCGTTGTTGCCCATCTTTTTCCAGGTTGCGCCTTTGTCGTCCGAGCGGAAAACTCCGCCGTCCATCGATATGTCTGCGCCGCCACCGCGACGCCCACCAGCGGCTTCCGGTCTCGGAGTTGTATTTTCTTTATACTCAACCAGCGCATAAACGATGTTCGGGTTGCTGCGGCTGATATCCATTCCGACCCGACCCATTTCGTTTGTCGGCAGACCATTTGTCAGCTTAGTCCAGGTCTTGCCAGCATCGGTGGTCTTGTAAATAGCGCTGCCGGGACCGCCGCCATTGTAGTTGTACACTTTTCTCAATCGCTGATATGAAGCAGCGTAGAGGGTGTTATTGTCGGAAGGGTCCATTACAAGCTCGGTAAACCCGGTGTTTTCGTCAATATATTTGATATTGGTCCAGGTCTGACCGCCGTCTGTCGTTTTGAACAAACCGCGCTCTTTGTTCGGTCCCCACAGATGACCCATCGCGGCGACATAAACGATGTTCGGGTCTTTTGGATCGATGACTACGTGACCGATGTGATGGGTGTCTTTCAGACCCATGTTCTTCCAGGTCTTACCGCCATCGGTAGATTTGTACACGCCATCGCCCCACGAAGAGCTCTGTCGATTGTTGTTTTCTCCAGTACCAACCCATACGATGTCAGGATTGCTCTGCGACACGGCGACATCGCCTATAGAGATCATTCCTTCGTGGTCGAAGACAGGTTCCCAGGTCGTACCGTTGTTGACAGTCTTCCAGACACCGCCACCGGCTGATCCTACATATATAATCCGTGGATTGCTTTCGACGACCGCGAAAGCATCAACGCGACCGCCCATAATTGCAGGACCGATGGTGCGCCATCTCAGCGCCTTCAGGACCGATTCATTTACCTGCATTCCGACCGCGGCGTGACTCGGAATCGTGAATGGAATAATCGAAAACGCTAGACACAAGAGAACCAGCTTGCGAAAGCGAGTAGACAAAGGTCTCATAGCCCTATTGACCTTCCTTTTTATTTTGAAATATTAGAAAAGAGTTGTACCGAGGATCATGCCATAAATGGCTGGCCTTTTCAAAAAAACATACTATTGTGCTGCGTATTTTGCACCTTAGCCGGGCTACGGTTTGTGCGGCGCAGGCTTTCGCTCCCAGCGATGCTTCCGCAGCTCCTGCATCAATGTTGAGTCCAGCTTTTTGCCGTCACTGGCGGCGATATTCGAACGGACGTTTTGGGGTTTCCGCATGCCAGGTATGATCGTGCTGACTGCTGGATGTTCCAGGATAAACCGCAACGCCAACTCAGGCATCGTCATACCTGACGGAACAATCTTTCTTAGCGACTCAGCCCGGTCAACGCTTTGCGACAGATTCGGCTCTGAAAAATAGAGATTGCGAAAATCGCCAGTGGGCCATTTGCTGTCTTTAGTCAGATTGCCCGTCAATGTGCCTTCGTCGAAGGGAACCCTGGCAATAACCGCGATATCCAATTCCTGGCATACAGGAAAGAGTTCGTCTTCAGGATTCTGGTCAAAGACGTTATAGACAACCTGTACCGCGTCAATCAGCCCCGTGCGAAGAGTCTGAACAGCATTGGTCGGCTCCCAGCGATTTATGCTGACACCCATTGCGCGTATCAACCCCTGGCTCTTTAGATCGGATACGGTCTTTTGCCAGCTCTCATCAATAGCCCAGAGATCATTCCAGACATGGAATTGCATCAGGTCAATGCTGTTTGTACCTAGATTGTCCAGCGATTTATGCACGTATTCGATAATGTAATCGGAGGGAAAGACCTCATCCAGTTTGAAGTGATCCCTCGCCGGCCAAGTTCTGTTCTTGGGAGGAATCTTGCTTGCGGCATAGAGCTTTTTGTCGGAGTGCTTTTTGATCGTCTGACCTAATAAACGCTCGCTGTGACCTTCACCGTACGCCCAGGCAGTATCAAAGAAATTGCAGCCGAGCTCTATAGCAAGGTCGAGTGATGACAACGATTCTTCATCATCAGAACCAGTCCAGCCTCCCATTCCCCACATACCGTAACCGATTTCGCTGACCTGCCATCCCGATCTGCCGAATGTTCTATATTGCACTGCCGAAACCTCCTTAGTGTCCTCGCCTTGCGCCGTAACTGTTACGGCAATAATATTCAAAATAGATAATTTGAAAAGACCGGAGCCGAATCGACAACAGGAGCCATAAAATGGAAAACGAGCGACTGGATGAAATACTGGGTAAGTTTCACGAGGAATTAAAACATGCAGAATCGCTGAGCGAAGACGAGAGACGCTCACTTAATCATATCGCCAGCGACATCCGGCAGTTGCTGAAAAGCGAAGGCGATAAGCGAGAAGGCGCTGAGCAGTATAATGGACAACTCCGCCAAATGATCCTGCAGTTCGAAGCAAACCATCCTGATCTGACCCTATCAATGGGCCGAATCGCAGATGCACTTGCGAAAATTGGCGTGTGACGATTCTAAGCACGGCCGATCAAGCGCGCTCTCACGCTCTCCGTGCTGGCAAGATCAATTGCCGTCCAGGCCAACGCAATCGCTCCATCCAATATGGACTCGTCAGCAGATTCCGTTATGCAATGTGCAGTGAATTCGGGTTGATGATTAACCGCAGGAAACGAATCGATTCCGATAAAAGGGTGGATCGACGGCATTGCAAACGAGACGTTCCCCATATCGGTCGAGGCGGCCGCTTTTTCAGCCATCACGCCCAGGTCGGGGAACGTGCGCCCGAGAGCCACAGCGTTTTGTCGATAAATCTCAGCGATCTCATAATCGTGGAGCATTTCGGTGTAAGGCTTGTCGCCACCGAGGATTTCAAGCTTTGATCCAGTAGCGATTGCACCTGCCTCAAAACAGCCATGCACTTTCGGACGGAGTTCTTCCAGTTCCTTTATTGTCTGACCGCGAATGATGTACCGAGCAGAGGTATGAGCCGGAATGATATTCGGAGCATCGCCTCCTTTAGTAACAATGCCGTGGATGCGATCTGTCGGCTTTATGTGTTGTCGGAGCAATCCAATCGCAGTTTGCGCAATGGTCAGAGCGTCGGCCGCATTGATGCCAAGTTCAGGAAACGCTGAGGCGTGTGCTTCTTTGCCAGTGTAATGAACATTGAACATCGAAGCTGCGATTATCCTTGGTGTCACCGCATCGAACGGAGTAGGATGCACCATCATCGAAGCGTGAACGCCGTCGAAAACTTTGTTCTCGAGGAGGCGAATCTTGCCTGAATCGTTTCCCACCTCTTCAGCCGGAGTGCCGATGACGCTAACGGTTAGTCCGGCTTCATCCGCGATTTTGGCGGCGGCAATTCCTGCGCCTACGGACATCGCCGCGATGATGTTGTGACCGCAGGCATGTCCGATTCCCGGAAGCGCATCGTATTCGGCGCAAATTGCAACGTGCAGTGGTCCGCTGCCGTATTTCGCGGTTAATGCAGTGGGCATGTTCCCGATCCCGTGCTTGACGTTGAATCCATTGTTAGAGAGGTATTCGCAGAGCCAGGCAGATGCTTTCTCCTCTTCAAATCCAAGTTCAGGATTCGCATGAATTCGATGGCTGAGTTCTATAAGTTCATCTCGTTTGGCAAAGCAGGATTCTTTAGCTCCGATCTTGGTATCCATATCCATTAATCCTCATGTCATCGATTTTTGAATGAACAAAATATTCCTGATTTGAGCCCGTCGCAACACCTGAATGTAGGAGTTGAAGCGAAAAGGGATCAGGCGGTTTCCCTTCACGGTGGGTGTGGTCCAGGTCTGATCCTTTTCTTGCAGCTGCCTTTCAGGCAGCTTTCCCGAAGGGTTCCTAGACACGTCGTTTTATGGCGTGGTTAGGCGACAGGGAATTCTTCGAGGGCGCTTTCAGCGTCCTTCTTTTAGACTGCTTTAGCTATAGTCGCGGCTAAAGCTAATCCGGAAGCGCGTTGAAACGCGCTAAACGAATTGCGGACTCGATTTCCTGGCTGTAAAACAGCCGGTCTAGTAACCCTTCGGGAAAGCCTCGTGAACGAGGCTTTGAAAGACCATAGATAAACCAGGTACTGAATTCGCCCAAAAACTTGAACCTCACCCCTTCACGGTTATGGGCTTGGCGATTCATCTTAACCTTGATAGTTTTAGGGTTCGCGCGGACTGAAGTCCACGCCACTATTTCAATCTGAGGCATTTGTGATTACATTGCTTGCCGCAACGGGCTATACCGGTCAGTTCGTTGCGGCCGAATTACATAAACATCATCTGTCGTTTCGAATTGCTGGTCGGTCTGAAGATAGGTTACAGAAACTTGCGGCAAGCCTGGAGCCCAGTCCAGAAATAATTGTCTGCGATATTGAGAAACCTGAGACTCTGGGGAAAGCCTTTGATGGCGCCAATATAATACTCAATTGCGCCGGACCATTTACCGATTTGGGAGAGCCAGTCGTACGCGAGGCCGCGCGTCGCGGAATCCATTACATCGATACAACAGGTGAGCAGAATTTCATCAAGTTGGTTTTCGAAAAGTGCGGCAAAGAAGCGGCAGAGAAAGGGGCGGCGCTTGTTCCGGCCGCTGCGTATGATTACGCTTTTGGCGATGCAGCCGCCGAGATTGTTAGTCGCGGTCTTGACCCATGCGATGAGATCAGCATCGCTTATAATATCGCGGGTTTTAATACCAGCAGAGGCACAAAGAAATCCATGCTGCGCGCCGTTTCGCAGCAGGGCTTTCTGTTTCTCGATGGACACGTGGTTCCGTCAAAATCAGGAGACATAAAACGCGAGCTCGAGTTTCCAGATGGCAGACGATTATCAGGAGTATCGTTTCCCGGCGGTGAAGTAATCCAGGTGCCGCCTCACGTTCGAGCTAAGAATGTCATCACCTTTATGGCGGTCAGCGCAACCGTCGCCGGTGTCATCGGAACCGCAAGCGCAATTGGAGGCGCAGTTCGCAAAGGCGCCAGCGATGCGATTATAGATCGCCTACACCGCGATTCGCTGGGACCGGATGAAACTCATCGGCTTGCAACGAAATTTGTGATCAGATGCGAGGCGCGTAAAGGCGATCAGCGCAAAGTATTGTTCATCACAGGTTGTGATCCTTACGGAATCACAGCGGTCAGTGTCGTCGCGCTTGCTGAGAGGTTAGCTAAAGAACCGCCGCAAAGTGTCGGCGCAGTGTCACCCTCGATGTTATATGGGGCGGACTTCATTCGCGAATACACAACAGCAGCAGGATTGCAGTGGACGTAATGCAAATTCGCCGTCTTCAGTAGAAAGGTCTCTATGAATCGCAGGGAATTTAGTCTAGGCATGATGGCAACGGTTGGAGCTCTTTCCGCCGGCGTAACCAGGGCACAGTCCAAAACGCAGGTGAATGCTGAGAGGTTGATGGGCCATCTGAAAGCTCTTTCAGAGTTCGGCAAAAATCCTCAGGGCGGCGTGAGCCGCGTTGCCTACAGCGATGCAGATCGCCAGGGTCGCGAATACGTAGTGGGATTAATGCGCGAAGCGAAGCTCGACGTCAGCATCGATGCCGCCGGAAATTTAATCGGACGACGCGCCGGGAGCGATGCGTCCTTGCGCCCTTTACTGTTCGGCTCGCATATCGATTCGGTTCCGGAAGGCGGAAATTACGATGGCGATGTTGGATCGCTCAGTGCTATTGAAGTAGCGCAGGTGTTTGCTGAAAGCAACCACACGACTCGCCATCCTATCGAAGTCATCGTTTTCCAAAATGAAGAAGGCGGATTGATCGGAAGTCGCGCTATTGATGGTGAACTTACTGATAAAGAACTTGATCTGGTCAGCCGAAGCGGCAAAAAGATTGGCGACGGGATCAATTTCATCGGCGGCGATACGACTAAATTATCCTCTGTTAAGCTCTGGCGTGGCGATATTGCCGCTTATGTTGAGCTTCACATCGAGCAAGGCGGAATCCTTGAAGCCGAAAAGATCGCCATCGGCGTTGTCGAAGGGATCGTCGGTATAAACTGGTGGGATGTCACCATTGAAGGTTTCGCGAACCATGCTGGCACAACTCCGATGAATCACAGACAAGATGCTCTTCTGGCAGCCGCTAATTTCATTCAAGCAGTGAACAAAGTGGTGACCAGCACTCCAGGTCGCCAGGTTGGAACAGTAGGTCGCATACAGGCATTTCCGGGAGCACCGAATGTGATTCCCGGGAAAGTAGTTTTGAGTTTGGAAATACGCGATCTGGATGCGGCGAAGATTCAGATGCTTTATCAAAAGATTGTTTCAGAAGCCCAGCAGATTGCCAAAGCCAGCGGAACGAAGTTCGACTTCAAAGAAGTCAATGTCAACATCCCTACGCCTACTGACCAGCGAGTGCGGCAGGTCATCAACGATTCTGCCAAAGAACTCGGACTCTCAACAAAATTAATGCCAAGCGGCGCTGGTCACGATGCGCAAGACATGGCCAAAATCGCTCCGACAGGAATGATCTTTATCCCAAGCATCGGCGGTATAAGTCATTCTCCGAAAGAATACTCGCGACCAGAAGACATTAAGAACGGCGCAAACGTTTTGCTCGCGACGATATTGAAGCTTGATTCGATGAGTTTGTAACTCACTGCGCGGTTTGCAAATCGATAAATTGTCTGTGATATTATTGCTCTCCGCAAAATTCAGGTTTAGCGCAGATCTCACATCCAATTAAGAGGAGAAACGATGCGACGCTTTAAGCTATCCGCAGTTCTCGCGATCACTGGCGTACTTTGTTTTGTTGTAATTGTTCAAGCCCAAAAGAAAACTACTCAGAAAAAGAGCTCGGAGCCAGAACCGATACACTTGAAAGCGACCCCAAAGACAGTAGCCTGGGGCCACTATGACGCTAAAACGCCGCCGGTGTTGACGATCAAATCAGGCGACACCGTAGCGATTGATACGCTGCTGACTAACAGCCCAACAAGGCTGGAGCAGGCTGGCGTAGCTCCTGATCAGGTAGAACAGTCTTTGCGCGATATCTATAAAGAGGTAACCGACAAAGGTCCGGGAGGTCATATCTTAACCGGCCCGATTTATGTGGATGGCGCGCAACCCGGCGACGTTCTTGAAGTCCGCATCAAGAAGATCGATCTAGCGATACCTTATGCATACAATGGCTTTGGCCCAAACCGCGGCTTTTTACCCGAAGATTTCAAGTATTCGAAGATCAAAATCATCCCCCTGGACAAAACTCGGATGGTGGCAAAGTTCGGTCCAGGAATAGAGATTCCGCTTCATCCATTTTTTGGCAGTATGGGCGAGGCGCCCCCACCAGAAATGGGACGTGTCGACAGCGCGCCGCCGGGAGTTTACGCTGGCAATATGGATAACAAAGAACTGGTTGCGGGTACGACTCTTTATCTTCCTGTTCACGTGCCGGGTGCGCTTTTCCAGGTCGGTGATGGTCACGCAGGTCAAGGCAACGGTGAAGTTGACATAACCGCAATGGAAACGTCACTGACAGGTACGTTCCAGTTTATCGTTCGCAAAGACATTAAAATGTCTTATCCACGCGGGGAAACGCCTACGCATTACATCTCTATGGGATTTGACAAAGACCTAGTTCAGGCAACAAAAAAGGCTGTCCGCGAAATGATCGATTTTCTGGTCAATGAAAAGCATCTAACCAAAGACGACGCGTACATGCTAACCAGTGTCGCAGGCGATGTTGATATTACCCAGCTTGTTGATGGAAACGTTGGTGTGCATGTAATGATGCCGAAGGCGATTTTTAAATGAATTGTCTGGTTTATTTTTTGCTGTCGTCATACTCGCGTTTTGCGGGGAGAATAAAATTATAGAGCAATATGCGATCTGTTGAGAGGGTATAGGACGATGGCGCAATTGTCTGGCAAAGTTATCATAGTAACGGGTGCTTCTGCTGGTATTGGCGCTGTAACGGCGCGAACATTGGCACGTGCAGGCGCGACAGTAATACTGGCTGCCCGGCGGGGTGACAGACTCGAGGTCATAAAAGACGAGATAGTCAGCAACGGCGGCAGAGCCTGGGTCGTGCCGACTGATATAACCAACTCCGATGATCGCGAGCGACTTGTTCAAACTGCAGTTGATCAGTTCGGACGAATCGACGGACTGGTAAACAATGCCGGTTTCGGTCAGGGCGGTCCCATTGAAACAGTACCGATAGTCGATATCCGCCAGCAATTCGAAACTAATGTTTTTTCACTCCTTGCCTTAACTCAACTTGTTATCCCTGTAATGCGCAAACAGGCAAGCGGTCGGATCGTGATCATTGGATCAGTTGCAGGCAGAATAGCCAGACCGTTTTCGAGCATCTATGACGCGACCAAGCATGCTTTGGAAGCATTCAGTGACGGATTGCGGAATGAGCTTTCTCCATTCGGTATTCAGGTCGTATTGATCGAACCAGGATTTATCAGTACTGAGTTTGCCGAGGTGGCTGGAAAAACGGCTGCCCCGATATTGATGGATCCATCATCGCCGTATGCGCCATTTTTTGCCCATCGCGAATCCACCTACAATCAGTTTCGCGATCGCGCCGTTCCGCCTCAGGTTATTGGCGACGAGATTCTGAAGGCGTTTAAGGCAACTCACCCGAAGTCCCGATATGCGGCTCCACGACATGCCAGAGTATTTCTGCTTCTTAAATGGCTGTTGCCCGACGGTTTTTTCGATTGGCTTTGGCGTCGCCAGTATAAATTGACGAAGGAGAGCCTGCAGGCTCCTCCTGCCGCAGCGGCTGGTAAATCAGCAGGTTCCTGAATTATGCGAGCAGCTTGTCGACTCGACTGCTGATATCAACCAGCGTAGCCTGGCTATCCGGATCAAAACCTACTATAAGCGGAGTATTCAGGTTGCCTCGTTTGTCGATTATGGCAATCGTCGGCAATTGATTCGCTCCAAGCGAACGGATCAATGCGCCGTCAGGATCTCTGGCTACTGTTCCTGTAAATTTTTCCTGCGACACAAACGAACGGATGTCCTGGTCAGAAGCGTAGTTGCGAGCGCCCGCCCTCTCACTGTCGCCTGAAACCCAAACCACTGCGACGGGTTTGTCCTGGTAACGATCTATGAGTTTTTGCAGCTGAGGCAAAAGACTTCGATCCAGCGGATCGTTCTTGCCGCCTATGGCAAGAACGACGACTTTTCCTGACAAGCTCGAAGACGTAACCGTACCGCCGCCAAGCGACCTGAGCGAGAAGTTGACCGGTTTTGCCTGCGCACTGACAGAAATGATGCTGTCCGAAAAACCGAAAATGGCAAGCAAAAGCACCAGGCTTGTGATCGCCAGCTTGTTTGCAATTTGATGTCGAAAGCTCATAAATCGGGACCTCAATCCCTTTAACATCAATCCGCCAATAAAAATGGGGCGAAGCTGCGGGTGGTGCAGTCATCGCCCCTGTGATTGGAGGACTTCATGTCGTCAAATCTATAGATGCAACCTGTATGGTTGCGGTTGGCTCAGATTTTACCTGGCGTATTTTGCCGTAAAACTGCACGATTATTTGTTTTTGCACCGCCTAACCCTGTTAAAAACCTGAATTTCCATCAAGTCGGGAGAGTTGCCGCAGATAATCTTCCCTGAAATCCATATCTTCCACTACCGCAGGATTATCTACATCTAAGTATAACACTTTGTCCAGATGATCATTCTTAACTTGTTTAAGACCAATGCCCGAATCAATATTTTGAATTTCGTCACGCAGCGATGCGTCAAACAATGATGGATGCCCACCTTTGTCCTGATATCTGGGAATTACAATCTTTTTGCCCGAAGACAAAGCGGCTGTATAGTTATCGATAACGTGATTAATTATTCCTGGACCAATCAGCGGCTGATCGACCAAGGCAAATAGAAAGGCAGCAGACTCTGGATCTGCGGTTCTAACGCCAGCCTTTATCGAAGAACTCATTCCCTGCTTGAACTCCTCGTTCAGTACGATGTTAACCGGGAACTTGTCAATGACCTGTCGTATCTCGTCTGCCCGGTGTCCAAGAACGACAATAACCTCCGAGGCATTTGATGAGAGCAAATTACCTATGCAGGTTTCAATGACGGTACTTGGTCCAAACGGGAGCAGTTGTTTCAGATTGCCCATACGTTTGGATTCACCTGCCGCTAACAAAATTGCGGAGATATTGGGTTTCACTTCCCGCCTCTAGGTCTCACCAAAAATTATGCCTTTTCGCTCTTTTCCGACTCCGGCTGCTATTGCTCCAAAAATAAATGCCGCCAGGGCGGTGGCCCCAAACGCATATCTGTAATCTATATGATCAGCCAAAGCCGCTTGCATATAGACAATTGAGCCCGCGACGGCTACTCCACATTGATATGCAAAGCCAGGCAAGAACCCCCTGACTGAGTCCGGAGAGAGTTCGTTGATGTGGGCAGGAATCACTCCCCACGCGCCCTGAACCATAAACTGAAGACAGAAAGCGCCCACAGCAAGCAATGTAACCGACGGCGCAAATATCGATACCGGCAACATCAGGATGGCCAGCAGCAACGCGGTCACAATCGATCGACGACGTCCTATACGATCTGAAAGTCGGCCGAATGCCAGACCACCGATGATTGCTCCGATCATAGAAAAGGCTGTGACCTTTGCGATGGTTTCGGGACCATAACCCCACTTGCGTTTCAGAAAGGTCGGATAGATATCCTGGGTTCCGTGCGACACGAAATTCATCGCCATCATAAACACGGCCAAATACAAAAACAGTTTCCAGTGCGATGCGATGCCACGACCAAGATCGCCCCACGTATCATGTTTCGTCTTTTGCCACACTTCGGATTCTTTGACCTTCATTCTGACTAGTATCGCCAGAAGAGCCGGCAGCCCGCCAATGAAGAACATCGGCCTCCATCCCCATTTTGGCAGCACAAAAAAGAAGCAAACCGCCGCCAGCAGATAACCCATCGCATAGCCTTCCTGCAATAATCCGGAAAGAAGGCCTCGCAGTCTTGGCGGGACTTTTTCCATAACTAGCGAGGCGCCTACACCCCATTCGCCGCCCATTCCAATTCCAAACAAAGCACGCAAAACAAGAAACGTCGTCAGGTTTGGCGCGAGTCCCGACGCCACTTCTATGATTGAATAAAAAACCAGATTGATCATCAACGGAATGCGCCTTCCATAGCGGTCGGCGAGCATTCCGAAAATCAGCGCACCAATCGGTCGAAAAGCAAGCGTCAGGGTGATAGAAAAAGCAATGGCTTTATCAGCCTCTTTTGGACTGCCTTTGAAAAAGGTCTCACCTATAGCGGTCAGCGACAAACCGACCAGGAAAAAATCGAATGCATCCAGCGTCCATCCTAAAAAACCGGCCAGAACAGCAAACTTGTGATCCGACGACTGAACGGGTTTGTCAGATGACGTGCTGCGAGGTGCTTGCTTCATCACTATCCTTTGACGGGTCGGGTTTTAATAAAGAGCCCATTATACAGATTTAAAGTCGGGTTGCACGAAGGTGAAACTGATCCGCTTGCAGCGACTGCAAGGTCCGGCCTATTCTTAACGGCGATAAAGATCAGGATCGGGAGAACGTCCGTGGCAAACCTCATTAGAAATTTTACTGTGCGTCGAAACCTGTTAATTGTCGCCGCTGTCCTAATGGGCCTCGTTGCAGGAGTCGGTGCTCGCTACCGAACATACACAGCGAATGCGATGCGCGAACAGCAAGTGCGCGATTTCGTTGCGGCTTTCAATGCCAGAGACATCGACAAGATGCTCGATTCAGTCGATGACAAAATACAATGGCTGAACATTGACGGGGCAAAGATAACCATAGAGACTGACGGTAAAGCCTCGCTAAGAGCAAGCATGACTTCCTACTTCCAGTCATGTCCATCTTGTCACTCAACTTTGGAGTGGGTACAGAGCGCAGGCAGTCGCGTGACGGCAATGGAGCGGGCATCGTGGACCGGCAAAAACGGACCGCTGTCGCAAGCAAGTCTTTCGGTGTATGAATTCGGAGATAAAGGGATCGTCAGGGTTTATTATTTTCCGGCAGAGCGGGATAAGGCCGCATCAAAATAGATGAAGGATTCGACGGTTATCTTTTTTTGCTATGTCGTTCTTCGCAATTTCAGGGTCATGATGGCCTCCATCACTCCGCCTGCGATTGCGTTGGCTTTGTCTGAAACGGTGAAGCAGTGTTCGATTTGGTTTCTGGGATCGATGTCGCCGGTCTTCATTCCTCGGGAAACTTTTGTTGCATTGTGAATCAGTCCGCGAACGATACCTGATGTTTCGGCCCGGACTTCGTTTCCACCAATATAACCAACAATCTGACCCGTTTCGATGTTGCTGCCGATTGATAAATCAGATTGCCAGATTCCATCGATCGGTGCTCGCAGGACGCGTTTGTCTGTTATTCCGCAGACGGGAGCTGGCGTTCCCGTGTTGGGCTCTGCGGAGCCGGAATAATAGACACGACCGAGATTATGTCCACGGTTGGTTTCAACCACAGCGTGAACATCAGCGCCAACAACAAAGCCTGGTCCAAGTCCGATTACGATTTTGGCTTCGTTAGATTTGGTTCCGAGGTTCCGTTTTGCAAGTCTCGCATCGACGACGATTGAAGGTTTCCATTTGCTCAGAAGGTCGCATTCAGGATCGACATATACCGCGATATCGCCCTGATCAAGAATGGAGGTAATTTCACCTGAGTCGGCAGCGTACTTTGCCTTTACTCCTTCAACGATTGTCTCCGCGTTGTATACGCATTCGGCGAAAGAGACTGCCCGACGTACGCATAGTGGCTCCGCGAGCTCTGTCATAACAACCGAAAACCCTGCCAAACGCAATCGGCGCGCGGCGCCGGAAGCCATCTCTCCTGCTCCTTTGACCAAAACCAGATTATCCATTATCAGCACAGATAAACCGACACGAACTGAAATGTTGAGGTCTTAGCTTTTCGATAATATCATTTGATAATATCAGAGGATTTTATTCTGGTGCGCTTAAAATGATGTTATCTATCAGACGTGTTTTGCCAATGTAAGCGGCGACTGCAACTATAACGGGACGTTTTCCTATTTCAGTGACCGACTCCAGAGTCTCTGAGTCAACTATGGCAGCGTAGTCCACGCGTATCTCCGGATAATTTGTGATTGTGTCACCCAATGCAGTCAAGAGCTGGCTCACGTCAGTATTTCCCTGATCAACCATCGATTTTACTTTTTGCAGCGCCTTATAAATTGTCGGAGCGATTTCGCGTTCATGAGGCGTCAGATATGCGTTTCTGGAAGAGAGCGCAAGTCCATCCGCTTCCCTGACGGTCGGGCTGACAACAATCTCAACATCGATTTTCAGATCACGAACGACTCTTTTAATGACTACAGTTTGCTGAGCATCCTTTTGTCCAAAGAACGCAAAGTGCGGCCGAACCACATTCAGCAGTATCGAAACTACTGTGGCTACACCGCGGAAATGGCCAGGTCTGCTTTTGCCGCAGAGCTTATCACTCAAACCTTCGACGTGAACGTAGGTGCTGAAACCCGGAGGATAAACGTCTTCGACGGTCGGCGCAAAGATGTAATCGATGCCCACTGTCGCCGCCAGATCCGCATCGCGCGCAAGATCGCGGGGGTACTGCATGTAATCTTCCTGCGGACCAAACTGAGTAGGATTGACGAATATGGAAACGATCACTTTGTCGGCCATCTTTCGAGCTTCGCGGATCAGGCTGAGGTGACCTTCGTGCAGAGCTCCCATCGTTGGGACAAATCCGATTCGCTGACCATCTGCGCGGAGTTTGTGGCAGATGGAGCGCATTCGCGACGAGCGGGTAACTATTTCCATAAAAAGAAAAACCGAAGCGGGGACACGGAGACACGGTGACGCGGAGATTCGCCGTTTCTCCGCATCACCGTGTCTCCGTGTCGTTTTTTCTGATTAATACAAATCTCCGTGCGAAATCAGGCAATCCGTCCCATTCGGGCTTTTCGCAGCTTGCTGGCGATCTCATCGGAAAGATGATATGACTCACTATCGTTCGGAAAGTCGCCGTTTTCTACATCGGTTTTGTATTGTTTGACTGCCGATGTCATCACAGATTTCAAATCGACGTATTCGCGAACAAACTTTGCGCGCTTGCCAAAACTTAATCCCAACAAATCATTCACGACCAGGATCTGACCGTCGCAACCTACCCCAGCTCCGATGCCGATGGTGGGAATGCCAACCTTTTCTGTGATCAGCCGCGCGATCTCTAACGGAATCCCTTCCAGAACAATCGCGAACGCTCCTGCCGATTCCAGCGCCATGGCATCTGCTATTAGAGCCTGTGCTGCTCCGACGGTTTTCCCCTGAACTTTATAACCACCCATCTGCAAATAAGACTGTGGCGTCAAGCCAATGTGACCGAGCACAGGAATTTCAATGTCGACCAGGGCCCTGACTAAATCGGCTCGCTTAACGCCACCTTCAACTTTTACCGCCTCGACTCCGGCTTCCTTAACGTATCTGATGGCAGATTCACGACCCTGATCAAGCGAAGTGTGGTAAGAACCAAATGGCATATCACCGACTAACAGAGCGTGTTTCACTGCTCGTCGAACCGCTTTTGCGTGGTGAATCATCTCTTCCAGGGTTACCGGCAACGTGTGTTCGTAGCCAAGCACCGTGTTGGCAAGGCTGTCGCCAACCAAAATCACGTCGATGTCTGCCTCATCGATGATCCGTGCTGTCGGATAATCGTAAGCGGTCAAACAGGAGATTCGTTCCCCTTGCCCTTTTCGTTGTCGGATTGTTTCGGTGGTTATCCTGCCAAGACTCTCTGAAGACGTGTGACTCATTGATCCATCCCCGGGCCTGTCTGCCCATTTACACCGCGAATTATAGGCTATTCTTTACAATCAGTCGAATGTTATCCCCGGGGTTGGGTCAATGGGTAACACCTAACTGGCTGTCCGGCGACGCCAGTCGGCCGCAATTGCTGCCCGTGACACAAAGGGTGTCACGGCGCTACTTAAAGAATCCAAAGAACTTAGCTCTACTGTGACAGGCGTGACACCATTTTGCAAAATTCCCGCTGGCTTCGGCTTAGCGCCATTCCTGGCTTGTTTTTGAGACCTTTGCTGAGTCTGAAAGATCGCTTAGCAGGTTTTCGATAGACTGGTGAAAAACAGGGTGGATTATATCAGCGGCGATTTCTGCCAGAGGCTCCAATACAAATCGTCTCAAGTGCATAGCCGGATGCGGTACGACCAAGCGGATCGGCTCTGAGACGTCGATAATTCGCTCGCCATACACCAGGAGGTCAATGTCGATTGTCCTGGGGCCTTTGGAGATTGTACGTTTCCGACCTAGGGCGGCCTCTATCGCCAGACATTCTTTCATTAAGGTAACAGGCTGAAGCGCAGTGTTGATCTCCAGAACTGCGTTAAGAAATGACGGCTGGTCCAGAAATTCGACAGGATCCGTTTCGTAGATCGAAGATCGTTGAACGACCTTGCCGCAGCGGGTCGCAATGAGATCAGCAGCTTGCTTTAGGTTATCGAGTCGATCGCCAATGTTCGACCCGAGCCCTAGGAATACTCTTTCTATTGTTTCCAAATGCCAATCCTTAATCAGGAACAATGTAGGGGCAGGGCTCTCTACCCGGATTGCCGGAGGCAATCAAACGATCATTAACAAACATTTCATCGTGCTTCGCACGATCCGGGCAGGGACAAGCCCTGCCCCTACATTGCTACCAATTAGAGCATGAAAACATCATTGCGCTTGATCTGGACCGGTTGGTTGATCGATGGCGAAGGCCGGAAATCGCCCCCGCTTCGAGATCGGTTCAAATGGCACGGCGTACACGTTTCTTCGTGCTCGTTTTCGGCATCGTAACAGTTCTGGCTATTCCACCTCGAACCAATATCACGTAACGCCGTCATCACCGGCTGCAAATCCCAACCTTTGTCGGTCAACTGGTATTCTACCCTCGGCGGAGATTCCGGATAAGTCACGCGCTGGACTACTTCATATCCTTCCAGTAAGCGCAAGTGTTCGAGCAGAGTCGCGGAACTGATTCCAATGGCCGCAAGCAGATCACCAGTACGTTTCGCTCCGCCAAATAATTCTCGAAGGATTAAAAGAGTGCTGCGGTTACCGATCAACTCGATTACAGAATCGACAGGACAAAAATGTTCGCTTTTCATTAGCGCCTCGCGAACCTGTAGCACACGCGTAAAGAGAAAGGGGACTCAGGATGCATGCGCTCCAGGAAATTGCCTGCCGTTGTTTGGTTTGAAATTAGATTATCGCTCAGATGCTCTGCATTTTTCAAATCCTAATATTGTAAGATTTGATTTTGCTGTTCAGCGTCGTCGTGTTCAGCCCCAGCAGCTTTGCCGCTCGGCTTTGATGGCCACCGGTCTGCTCTAATGCCTGTTTGATCAGCTCGATCTCAAAACGCTGTACCTCTTCATAAAATTGTATGCCGCCGTGTGAGAAATCAAACTGCGTGGCGAATTTCGGCGTTCCACCGCGAACCGTCGAGTACATCCCCGGATTCAAAATTTCTTCGCGCAGGTATTCGCGCTCTATCGTACCGGATTTGGAAATAATCACCGCGCGCTCAATTGCATTCTCAAGCTCACGTACGTTTCCTGGCCAATGATAGGCCTCCAGCAACGCAAGGACGTCAGAGTTCACGTCTCGGGATATCATCTTGCCGCTCTCTTCAGAATATTTCCCGATGAAATGCTGAGTTATCGGCAGAATATCTTCACGGCGTTCGCGCAATGGCGGAATGTCTATTGAAATAACGTTTAGTCTGTAAAAGAGGTCTTCTCTGAACCTGCCTTCAGCAACGGCTTCGCGAAGATCGACGTTCGTTGCCGCGATGATTCGGACATCGACTTTCTTTGGAACGGTGTCGCCGAGAGGCAGAAACTCGCGCTCCTGAATGACTCGGAGAAGTTTCGACTGTGTCTCCAGTCCGATGTTTCCGATCTCGTCCAGAAAGATCGTTCCGTTATCGGCAACTTCGAACAGACCCTTTTTCGCGGCGACTGCACCGGTAAATGCGCCACGATTGTGTCCGAATAATTCGGATTCGAGAAGTTCTGTCGGAATATTCCCGCTGTTGACTGTGACGAATTGTCCTGTGTCTGCGCGCGGACTGGAAAAATGAATTGCTCTGGCTACCAATTCTTTCCCAGTACCGCTCTCGCCCTGCACAAGCACGGTAGATCGTGCCGGCGCTACTTGTTCGATCAAATCCAGAACAGCCTGCATCTTGGGACTGCGAGCAATAATTTGATTTGTCTGGCTGCTTTTCTTCAGAGCCCGTTTCAGGACCTGGCGCTCTTCGTCCTTGCGGCGTCGTTTGAGCGCGGCTGCGACTACTTTCAGGATATGCTCGTTCTCGAAGGGCTTGCGAATGCAGCTATACGCGCCGAGTTCCCAGGCTGAAACTGCAGTCTCGAATGTCGCGTAGGCTGTAATCATCAGGACGACGACTTCCGGATCGATCTTCAGGATCTCCTGCAGAGTCCTTAGTCCGCCGATTCCGGGCATAGAGACATCCAGCAGCACGACATCCTGCGGTCGCTGCTGGAATTTGTCGATTCCTTCTTCACCAGTCTTTGCCAATTCAACGCGATAGCCGTCCGCCGAAAGAAGGCTTTCCAGCACGTCGCGCATTATCTCTTCATCGTCAATGACGAGAATGTTTCCTCTTTTTGCCATATAAATTAATGATAAAGTAAAAGTGCAAATCAGTCAGTAGTGCCAATTGTCAGTTTTTTGTGTAACCAATCAGAGGCAAAGAGCAAAGGACGCTGATGATGCGGATTGAGCAGATTTACGCGGATCTGAATCCGTGAAAATCCGCCTGATCCGCGTCATCTGCGTCCTTTGCTCTTCTTTCTGCTGCTCTCCGCAAAACTTCAACGCACACCTGGTAGGGCCGGCTACCTTATTCCTTAATTACAACAAGTTTTAGAGCGGCATCCACTGCCATCCGCAAGCGTTAACTAGTCGGAGGCAACTTGCATACGCGCGGACACAGCAGGTAGTTTGATTCGGAATGTTGTGCCGTCGCCCGGTTTGGAGGTAACGAATATACGACCACCGTGCTCCTGAATAATGCCATAGCTGATCGCCAGGCCGAGACCGGTGCCTTTGCCGATCTCTTTCGTCGTAAAGAACGGGTCGTAAATTCTGGTTATATTTTCAGGAGCGATTCCAACTCCTTCGTCGGTAAACTCGACATACGTCGCGCCATCCATCGTAAAAGTGCTGATATCCAGTTTGCCTCCAGAAGGCATAGCGTCACGCGCGTTGATAATCAGGTTCATAAAGACCTGTTGAAGTCTTGAAGCACTGCCAATCGTATACGGCAGATCGGTTTCATAATGGCGAGTAATGGTTACATTCGAATGTCGAAGCTGATGTTCCAGCAATTGAATTGTGTCGTCCAGAACCTGATTCAAATTCACATCGCCAAAGTCGGTACCGGCAGTGCGCGAAAAATTCAACAGGTTGTTGACTATCCCGGACGCCCTTAGTGTCTGCGCGTGAATCTTCTCCAATATCCGATGTTGCGGATTCGTGTCGGAGATCTGCGACATCAGCATCTGTGTGTAACTGGATATGCCCGTCAGCGGAGTGTTGACTTCGTGCGCAACACCGGCGGCAAGCAGTCCGATCGAGCTTAGCTTGTCGCTCTGCTGGAGTTGCTCTTCCAATCGTACTCTTGCAGTCACGTCTTCAATGGTAATGACGCCACCCGTCACGGTTCCATTCTTGGACTCAAGCGGAGCGACAGTGAAATTGACAATCAGGTCGTTGCCATCTGGCCCCTTCAAAGCGAATTTGTAGACGCTGCGCGATTCTTCCAGTTCCCAGCCGCGCTCGCCGACTACATCGCGGATTGTAGCCAACGTATCTTCGTCAAAGACTTCGGTAAGATTGCGGCCGACAGCTTTGTTGCGTTCGATTCCCAGCAATCTCTCGAAGGTGCTGTTGAGGTTGGTAATCGTTCCGTCCGGTTTGACAGTCAGGATACCAACGCTGATGCTTTCGATGATGTTTTCGTTGAAATCTTTCAGTCGCGTCAGCTCTTCAGCGCGTTCTTTTTCAGATCGATACAGAAGGCTGTTCTCGATTGCCGCCGCAACATAGCCTGACAGACCACGCAGGATGTCAGTGTCTTCAGATGAGAGCAGATCGCCGTCTTTGGTTCGTCCGACGGCAATCACGGCAATCAATCTGTCGCGAACCACGCACGGGACGAAGTAATGGAGCTTGCGGCTCTCGGCAGGCTCTACCGCCTTCGAGAAATCTTCCGCCATCATATAGCCGCGAGTTGCAGTGGCCGCCCTCAGAGTCTGTTTGAAGTCTTCCGGCAATCGAATAAGCTGCAAACTTGATTCGGAGTATGCAGCGCGGAAGCCGGACGACGAAGCTGGATCTTCGATAAAGATCGCGACGTCATTGACAGACAGCATCACCGACAATCGGTGTGAGAGGGTGCTCAATAATGATTCGAGCGCCGTAGTACTGGACAAGGCCCGACCAAAATCCGTCAAGCCGGTTCGCAAGTCGTAGGTCTCGCCGTAAAAAATCTTGTCTATTCGAACCTGCAGCCAATTCTTGATTGGCGTATAGAGCATTGCCATCAAAGTCATGATCGCGACCTGGAATATGGTCGTCACGCCAGGAGCATAATTGCGGATCGCCTCGCCAGCCGAAACAACCGCCAGCATCAGCATCGCCGCAACGGAAAGCGTCGACAACGCATAGACCATGCTGCGACGGACCAATACGTCAACGTCCATCAGACGATAACGTCGTACGGCATAGGCGAGCGAAACCGGGATCAGGATCAGCGGTCCTACTGCAAGCGCCTCAAGGTTTTCGCTCATATCAACCTGGCGCAGATAAGTAAGACTGGTGATTATCGCGTAAGGCAGCGATCCAACACCCATGCCCCAAATGATGATCTTCATCTGGCGGCGTAATTCCGCTTCGCGTGACCAAACAGCCTGTAGATAGGTTCGGATCAAGAGTCCGGTACCTATCAATAAGAAGGCGACGAATTGAAAGACGATAAGCCAATCGAGCCGACCGCGAAAATCGGCCGACATCTGCGAAAGAACGTGTCGCAGCCAGGGGAAATTGGTCGAGTAAGCAACAGTGAAAGCAATCTCGCCGATAGCCAGAATAACTCCAGGCACGTAGATGAGTGGTCTGATCCACGGTCTGTCGTAAAGCGGTCCTCGCCTTGTCGGAAATATCGCGCAAAAATGCAGGAGCAAAGGCGCAAGGAAAATCAGTCCCAGGTTCTTTGCTATGTAGATGGCTTTATCTACACCGACATAATCTCCGGTGCTCTTATAAAAGAAGACGATAAAGGCTACCAGACAGATTGTATAGAAATGGAAAGTGTAAGGGGTCCTCGATTGTCGCAGGAGTACGTAAAGGCCGATAAAAAGGAAGACCATTCCCACCAGCGACAGGTAAGCGTCACGCCAATTGTGTGTTGGTGGCGGACCCACGTTCACCAAGTCAGCGTCCAGTATGCCTTTGCTGATGCCAAACTGATTAAAACTTTCCACGGCATAGGTGACATTGCCGTACATACCAACTTGGTTGTCCAGGAATCGGGTTACATCCGATGGATCGCTGACAGGACGGTATGTTGCAGCGGTCTTCAGGTCGACCGTAAATCGCGAGGAGTTATCAGCCTCCTGCATCATGTAGGTCAGCGGCTGATCGATACCGGCCCGATCAAGGTAAAATCCGACCTCTTTGCTGTTGTTTATCTTGTCAAAGCCTTTGTCGCCGCGATTGCCGGGCAAATTACGAGAGATGCCGATCAGAATCTGACCTTGTTCAATACCGGCCTTTGCCGCTGGACTGTTCGGAATTACTTCTTTGGCCCTGACTCCTTGCGGAGTGTCTTCCCAGAAAACACCGTCACCCGCAATCGATGATGACATGACGGCGCGCAAAACGTGCCCGTGAACTATACCGACTTTATAGGCCGGACTACCGGGATGCACTGTCGAGGCGGTGACTCCGCGTCTTCCGTTTACCCAGACCACCCCATCGTCGGGATAGAGATGCGGTTGAACGCGATCGCGCAGATTCAACGCGCCCAGCACGACCAGCAGGAACGTCACTGCTAGAACCAAAGAGGTCCTGATTGTGATCGCTGGTGTTCTCATCTCAACTCATCAAAAGCAAGCCTGAATGCGAATAAATGCACTACGCCATCGTCATTTCGAGCAACTCTTATTCCATCTGTTACGATGCGTTAACTATTTACCTGATTAACTTTAGTCGCTTTCATCTGAATGGCCCGATTGGATCTATTCATATTTTCGGATTACATCCAATTTCTTGAATAATCCACCTAAACCCATCGAAATCTGGCCTTTGCAAAACACCCTTAATTCAACTTAACTTTCCACAAAAAACTGCCTCCGCCGGTTTCGATGAAACCGCGAAGGCCATTTGCGTCTCTCCCAACTGTGCCTTAAGCCGTGCCTCAAAACGTAACCAAACCCGAATCGAGCCGTGATTGAAGTCCGGAATCAGGCGACAACCCAGACTTCGTCTAAAAACGAACCGCAATGCCCCCGCGAACTGTTCTTTGTGAACGACCGATCAGCAGTTTGCTTATATCGTTTTCCACTTCTGTCTGCTGGTCCAGAAGATTCAAAACTGTAACAGTGGCCTCCCATCGGCCCGGTAAAACACTCCAGTTCGGCAACTGCTGTGTCACAAAAATATTGATGTTCGGATCATAAGCAGTCGTCCTGCCCTGAAAAGGATCGATAGCGAAAACAACATCGCCCGGCGAAAATCTAAATACCGTCGAAACGGTCGTGCCGGTATGCAGATCGACGTCGACTTTCGCCACCGCTACCTGGAAGATGTCGTTCTGGAAAAGATGTGCCGGGTCGGTGATCCCATCCGCCGAAACTTTTTGACCCTGACCAAATGCATATCCGACCGAACCAGTAACGCATTTGCCGAATCGGCGAGTATAGACAACGCGAGTTCCCCGGGCCGTGCCATATTGCGAAACAACTTCCGGTGTCGCTGCTTCGATAGATGAATCAGCAGGGATCGCCAGAAGACCTACACCGTGTCCGGACACAGTGTCGTAAAAGACGGTAGCTTCGACGCTGGAATCTTTGGTGAGCATATGCTCAACACTGAATTGAATACGCCGACTGCGATCGGCAACCATATGATTGTTGATGACCTGCGTTTGCTGTGGATCGGCAAAAACAATCTGCTGGCCTTCGAACGCTGCAACCTGTTGAATGTCGCTGGTTGAGCCCGGCGTCATTTCCGCGACCAATCTGGTGGTCGGTGAAGCATTAAACTGGAAGCCGAGCCGCGGCAAAATCACGTTTCCGCCGCCATTATTGAAATGGGCGTAATCAAAACCAAAGATCAGAATCGCCGGTCCTTTTATCTTCCACGAATCTGTGACTCGAAGCGCCATTTGATCAAGGCTCTGTTCGTGACCACCCAAGGTGGAAACTGTTACCGGAAGCTGCGCATAACCCAAATCGAAATCGAGCTTGTGGTTATCGCCCGCCTGAACCGTAGTCAATGATTCAATTCTTCGAGTCCGTCCGTCCTGTCCAAGCTGGCCAAAGAATACGCTCTGAACTTCCTGATTAAAAGTATGCGAAAGGGCGAAGTTGGCACCGACGGTTGGCGAGCCTAACGAAGCTGCGCTGGGAGTTCCTTCAGTGTAGAACTGCAGGAATCCATGTTCGAGAATCTTCTTGTCTGGCTGAGTAGTATCGGCGGCGCTGTTCGCGGCAACTATTTCTTCAAAGCCGTCGCCTTCTTTGCCGTCGACATTCATCGTGTGGTGGCGGGCCGCCCGTACTTTGTATTGATAATCGTCCTTGGCTTGAGCGTCCACGAGACGGTCTTCGCGATGAAGCAGAAAGTCGAGATTGATCTTTGCGCCAGGAGCTATATCAAGAGTGCTGCGGGATTGAACATATCCGAGCGCAGTTACACGAACCGCATAATGGCCTGGATTGAGCCCGGTCGCCATGAAATGGCCTTTTTTGTCGGTAACATACTGCTTTGAGGCAGAAGAATCGCTGCCTGGATTGCCATCGGCAAGCATCGTCACGGTGGCGCCAACCAGTGGCGTTCCCGCGTTGTCCTTAACTGTACCGGAGAAAGTACCTGATACTGCGGCCTGAGCGGCGCCGGTAACGAAGAGCATCAACGCAGTCGCTGCGCTGAGATACCACACCCTCGAAACTCGTATCATCTTACACTACCTCTATCGCCCAATGCTTCGTCGGATTAATTGCAGAGGAATCCGGAATCGAATCGACGAAATCATCAGGGAATGAACAAAACTCGGAGCGGCTATACTCTGTCCCATCATAATTTTAACATTACATGATGCGCTGTCAAGAAATTTGACCACACAAGACCCTCTCGAATGTACCATTAAGATACGCAGAGCGCATTTTTAGAAGAGATGTAACAGGCGAAGATTCTCTATCTGGGTTTGTGTCTTTTGTATTGTCCTTTTGTGAAGCTGCCTTTCTGCTTATCCCAAACGAAATCGATTTCATCGAATTGTCGTTTGTTCGCGACTTTTTCGGCAGCTAACTCTTCCTTTCCTTCGGTATCAAAATACGGTTCTATGTAAGTTGCTTTTGCGATAGTACCTTTCCGCGGCCATTCGATTCTGTAGCACGGATCCGGCGCAATCATATTTTTAACAGACAATTTCGGCAGCGGCTGACTGCCCCAGAAATCATCAAATTTAATCGCAGGTAAAAGATTGGATGACGATTCAGCGTTGTATGAGCCATGGGACAAAGTGAAAAAATAGTCTTCGGTCAGCGGCAAATCGTCGGGAACGTTCGAATCGCCAACCTGAAGCACGACGAGACGATCGCCATTCGCTTTTTGAAAGTAGGTGGTAACAACGAAATCGCCTTCGCCTAAATTCAATTTTAAATAGCCATTCGCAACGTCCAAAACGTTTTCACCTTCCGCCCTTGCCATCGAATAAAGAAGTCTCTTTCGTTGGTTGATATCTCCAGCTTTTTGGGCTGTCATTCCGGCGAGAGAATCGGCGACACCGGTTGGCCAAGGCACCGTCAGGAAGATCTCCCGTATGTCCTTTGGATCGGCGCGCATTTCAGAATCGGGGCGGAAGGTTTGAGCCGACGCAGTTACCTGACAAAATGACACGCCAGCAAAACATAGAATAAGTAATAGTGAGAGCCCGACTTTCCTCATGAAATACCTCTTAAAAATCAATCCAATGCTTTTGCCAAACGGCGAATTCCATCCTGAATCTTTCGTTCACTAAGATTAGCAAATCCGAAAATGAATTCTCCTTTAGGAGCAGCTCCGGCATAATAGATGGATGTGCTGAATACGCGAACACTGGCTTCGGCTGAGCGTTTCACTATCTCTTCATCTCTGAATCTCGTTTTCAGTCGTGCAACAAGATGCATTCCGGCGTTCTCACCCACAATTTCGACGCGGTTGTCAAAATGGTTGGTTAGAGCTTCGACCAGTTTGTTACGGCGGCGATTGTAGATCGTGCGCATCCGACGAATGTGGCGTTCCAGGTGACCTTCATTGATGAAATCTGCCAGAGCATATTGCTCAAGCAACGGCGAATGGCGATCCGCCAGCCATTTTGCCTGCGCGAATATGTTCGTCAGATGGGGTGGCACTACAAGATAACCGAGCCGCAAAGACGGGTAAAGGACTTTCGAAAACGTCCCGACGTAAATCACTGATCCTGTCTGGTCGAGACCCTGCAGCGCTGGCACGGGACGACCGGCATAGCGGAACTCACTGTCGTAATCGTCTTCCACAATCATAGTTGAATTCGTCTGAGCCCATGCCAGCAACTCAAGTCTTCGAGGCAACGACAACGCGACACCCATCGGAAACTCGTGAGACGGAGTAATGTAAACGAATTTGCATTTCAGCGTCTTTTGCCTCGCAAGATAGTCCGTTCGTAAACCGAATTCATCGACAGGAACTGGCAGCACTTTTGCGCCTTGTCCTTCAAGAGCTCGCCGGGTGCCGAGATACCCGGGGTCTTCCATCGCCACTGTATCTCCACGATTGACAAGAATTCGCGAAATCAGATCAAGAGCTTGTTGTGAACCATAAACAATTATTACCTGACTGGCATCGCATCTAACCGCGCGTGAGCGCGCAAGGTATTTGACAATCGCTTCGCGTAACGCCAGATGACCGAGAGGATTCGGCGCATAATCCAGGATTTCGTTTTGCCCAGAACGGCAGTATCGTGCGAGCAATCGTCGCCACTGTTCCCATGGAAAATCGTTAAAGCTCGGGCGGCCGTAACGGAAATTTATCAGCAGATCAGGTTCGGGCGGCTCGAATAGATCATGTTCGGTGAGAAAGTTGCCCAATTCCGAGAACACAACCTTTGGCGCGCTTGCGTTCTGCGACAACGATGTTTTTACCGAGGCGGGTTTCGCAAGGTCATCCGGCAATTGGCGACAGACGAACGTTCCTGATCCTATGGCCGTTTCCAGATAGCCTTCACTCAATAGCTGCTCGTATCCGTGACTGACAGTCGATCGCGAAACGCCAAGTATCTGCGCCATCTCTCGCGTGGACGGCAGGCGTTCGCCCGTGATCAGACGACCGGTGAGAATGGCTTTGCGAAGCTCATCATAAAGCTGGCGGTGCAGAGGGCTGCCGTTGTTCGAATGCAGATTGATTGCAAAATCCATAGCGACCTCAAACAAGTGGACTGCTGTCTTTGCCGGGAATTGGCTCTTGTGCAGGTCCACTTTAAAGCATATCGTTTAAACCGACAACGGATAAATACGAGGCAAGGAGAGAAAGGTTTAATGTCCAGTTTCGCTCAAACTGATCGCACAACATTGAAAAGGTTGCCGGCGAGGGGCACTTATGATCGGGAGACGGTTTATAAGATCCTCGATGAAGCGGTCGTTTGCCACGTCGGCTTCAGCGTTGACGGCCAACCTTATGTAATACCGACCGGCTTTGGACGGATAGACGACAAACTCTACATACACGGTTCGGCTGCGAGTCGGATGCTGCGCTCCATCGAGGACGGAATCAACGTATGCGTGACAATTACTCTGATCGATGGGCTGGTGCTGGCACGATCTGCTTTTCATCATTCATTTAACTATCGATCTGTTGTTGTCCTTGGAACAGCGCATGCCGTTGACGATTCAGCCGAAAAGATGACGGCGCTTCACACGTTCACGGATCACGTAATGCCCGGTCGATGGCAACAGGTACGAATCCCAACCGAGGCGGAAATGAAGGCCACCTTGGTTTTGTGTCTGCCTATGGAAGAAGTATCGGCGAAAATCCGGACGGGTCCGCCGATTGACGATGAGGACGATTACAGCTTGCCGATATGGGCTGGCGTATTGCCGTTATCGTTGACACCCTCTGAGCCTGTTAACGACCCGAAGCTTAACCCCGGACTTGAACCGCCAGCAAACGTAAAGAATTATTCACGGACTCATTGAATCGTGATCGACAGGTCGCGCCCGGTCGTGGCTTCGTTTCCGGAGAAGTCATAAGCATGAATTCGCAGGATGTAATCGCCTTTTGGCAGCGCTGAAGCGTGCCAGATTCCAGGTTCAGCTTTGCCGTCGCGAATCGTGTTGGTCACAACATAAAAGAATTTGGTAACTGGACTGCCATAAACAGTTATTCCGCTGCTGTCGGCATAAGCTATCTTGACAGCCTCGCGATCGGGAGGCAGTCGATTGAATTCCATTGTGATTTTCGGCTCTTCAAAACCTGGCGCGGGTGATCCATCCGTTTTCAATATCTGATAACCGAGCCGATATAGCCCTAGTCTGCGTCTTGCCTGATTACCATCAACCTGATCGTATGCATCGACAACGATACTGACGTCGCCAGCGACCAATAGGCGGCCGTTTCGCATTTGTTTGAGGCGTTGGCCGGAGGCATCAAACAGATGGATGCCGTCTCGTTCGATTGTCGGAGGAACTTTGTCGCTGAAACCAATGAACGGCAGATTGAACGGGTTTATCTCCGCTCCCCAGGGTCCAAAATTCAAATGGACGTGATACATCCGATTGATCGTGCCGAGGGTATCGCCGACGTGAAACCGAGCACCGCGTCTGATGCGGACTCTCGCAATTTTCCCTTGGTCATCTCTAACAACGGTGAAGCGATTATCCTTTAGCGGTTCGTCTCTCTCGTTCCTGCCTACTCGCAAATGAACGTACGTCATCATCCCGACCCGAAAACCTTCGTTTAATCCTTCCAGGCCGAAACTCGCTAGTGGACTGACAACCTTTTCATCATAAACAGATAATACAGGAGTCCCCATGTTGCCCTGAACATCCATTCCGCTGTGAAAATGGTCTCGGCTTTCGCCGTCGAAACTGCCTCTGACTTCGCCCATCGTTCCGGCGACTTCGTGCCACTCGCGCTGGGGTGCAACTGGCCACGGGAAACGGGTGATCTGCAAATTCTCGGGCGTGAGGCGAGGTAGCACCTCTTGCGTTTCCGCCTTAACGACGTTCTTCTGGTCTTCAGAATGAGAGAGCTTTCGAATCAAGTAATTGTTCGAATCGCTGACGTATAGATCACCGCGACGATCCACTGCGATTCCGGTTGGATTGTTGAAGCGGGCCTTTGCACCATTCCCGAAGCCAGCGCCGCTGCCACTGACTAATCTCGATCTTCCGTCTGGTGAGATTTGAAAAACTCTGTCGCGATCACCCGTCGTTACGTAAAGGAATCCGTCAAACGTGGAGATGATACCGAGTGGATCTGGAATCGGGGGTGCAGAACCGTCGGGCGATTGCCCGGTAAATGTGCTTACCACCCCTTCCCTGGTTATTTTTCTGATTAAACTGTTTCCGGTATCTGCGACAAATAAGTCATCATTCTGACCTACCGTTATTCCACAGGGAGTGTCAAACAGGGCAGAACTTCCTGGTCCATCAGAATTGCCCGTAGTTGAGCCACCAGCAATCGTTTTCACCGCCCCGTCGATTGAGATTTCACGAATGCGATCGTTGTAGGAATCAGCGACATAAACATTGCCTTCTCTATCGACAGCGATTCCAACCGGAGCGTTGAATTCAGCCGATTTGCCTTGACCGTCCTTATATCCGACATTGCCGTCGCCCGCGAGAGTCTCAACAACTCCCGTCGGGCTGATTTTTCTGATCGCATTGTTTCCGGTGTCGGCTACATAGAGATTGTCTTTGGAATCTATTGCCAATGCCGAAGGAGTGTTGAATGAGGCGTTGGCCCCCTGACCATCTTTGAATCCTTCACCGCCGCCCGCAAAGGTGGAAACCTGGCCATCAGCAGCGATCTTTCGAATCAAATTGTTATTGCCAGCGTCGGCGACGAAAATATTTCCTTTGCTGTCGATTGCGATTCCAAACGGATCGGCAAAACGCGCGTCGGTATTCTTTCCATTGTTAAACCCGAGCGAGCCATCTCCAGCAAGTGTCGAGGCTATCGCTTCCCACTGAGCGTCTGTAGGCTTCGGTTTTTCGTTCAGCAGTTCATAAACAAAAAGTCCCGCTCCACCCAGCACTATCAATACCACCAAAAAAACAATGGCCTTCGCGGCGCGCTTACCTGACATTGATTAGACTCCGGGAGATATCGTGGCGTGGACTTTAGTCCGCGCAAGATGCTTATCTGCCAACGTTGATAAAACCAATCAACTTTCCTGCGATTTTGGATCTCAAAAGATCCCGACTATTACATCTGAACATGATTGCTTTATACTTTACGCGGACTAAAGTCCACGCCACGATTGCAATTAAATTGAGCGATACATGATAGGATTACTGCTTTGGTTTTTGAAAGGCAATAATGACGACCGCAAAAAAAGGAATCAAGACGGACACTAAAATGATTGATGACAAACTGGAATTGCTGCAGAAAAGAAATGCCGCAGCCGAGCTTGGCGGAGGCGCGGATCGAATCGAAAAGCAGCATCAGGGCGGAAAACTGACTGCGCGTGAAAGAATCGACTTTCTCCTTGACGAAGGGTCGTTTGAAGAGTTCGACAAATTTGTCGTGCATCGGTCTCACGATTTCGGCATGGAGAATCAGCAGTATCCCGGCGATGGCGTCGTTACCGGTCACGGCAAGATCGATGGAAGACCGGTTTTTGTCTTTGCCCAGGATTTCACCGTCTTTGGCGGATCGCTGTCAGAAACGTATGCCGAAAAGATTTGTAAGATAATGGATCTGGCAATGAAGGTCGGTGCTCCGGTGATCGGATTAAACGATTCAGGCGGGGCAAGAATTCAGGAAGGAGTCGTCAGTCTCGGCGGCTATGCAGACATTTTTCTGAGAAACACGCTTGCTTCGGGAGTCGTCCCACAGATATCGGCGATTATGGGTCCCTGCGCGGGCGGAGCGGTCTATTCTCCGGCGATTACAGATTTCATTATTATGGTGAAAAACACCAGCTATATGTTCATCACCGGTCCGGACGTAATCAAAACTGTCACGCACGAAGAAGTAACAAAAGAGCAACTGGGCGGCGCGATGACGCAGAACTCGGTTTCGGGCGTTGCTCACTTTGCGGCCGAAAATGAAGAAGATTGCCTGCGCATTGTTCGCGAGCTTTATTCTTTCATGCCTCCGAACAATATGGAGGATCCGCCAAAGCAACGATGTACTGATCCGATCGATCGCGCTGACGAAAGACTGAATTCAATCGTTCCTACAGAGTCGAATATTCCTTACGACATTCGCGACATTATTCATCCTGTCGTCGATGACGGATACTTTTTCGAAGTTCAGGAACATTTCGCCAGGAATATGGTGATCGGATTTGCTCGGTTGGACGGAAGACCAATTGGAATCGTTGCGAATCAGCCGGCGTTCCTTGCGGGTGTTTTAGATATCGATGCCTCTGACAAAGCCGCAAGGTTCGTTCGATTCTGCGATTGCTTTAACATTCCATTGATCACGTTCGAAGACGTTCCCGGTTTCCTGCCCGGTGTTAACCAGGAACACAACGGCATTATCCGTCATGGAGCGAAACTCCTCTACGCATTTGCCGAAGCCACCGTGCCGAAGATTACTGTAATCACGCGCAAATCTTATGGCGGCGCTTATTGCGTCATGGCGTCAAAGCACATCCGCACCGATATCAATTTCGCTTATCCGACTGCTGAAATTGCCGTGATGGGCGCGCAGGGAGCAGTCGAGATCCTTTACCGTCGAGAACTCTCGCAGGCCGATGATAAAGAAGCTGCGCGAAAGAAACTGATCGACGATTATAACGACAAGTTCGCTTCACCGTATATTGCAGCCGAACGCGGCTTCATCGATGAAGTTATAGAACCAAAATTCACACGACGAAAACTGATCCGCGCCCTGGAATTGATCGACACAAAACGCGACACCAATCCACCAAAGAAACACGGCAACATTCCACTATAATGGCGGGGGTCGGTGGTCAGGGATCAGGGGTCGGGGAAAGAGATTCTCAACTGATCACTGACCACCGACCCCTGGCCACCGATTATTGTGAAGGAATTTTCCTGGCGAACCAGACAACAGTCGCTTGCGCGAATGGCGCGGGAACAATTCGATCTTCTCATTATTGGCGGTGGGATAACGGGAGCCGGATTGGCGCTGGATGCGGCTAGTCGCGGGTTGAAGGTTGCACTGGTTGAGAAACGTGATTTCGCATCGGGAACGTCAAGCAGATCAACAAAGCTCATCCATGGCGGATTGCGCTATCTTGAGCATTTCGATTTCAAGCTGGTTCGCGAGGCTTTGCGTGAACGAGCTATCCTTTTGAAACTGGCACCGCATTTAGTTGAATCGCTCTCTTTTCTGATTCCAATCTATTCGGACAAACGAAAAAACTACGACCGTCCGCTAAAAATCAGAGCGGGACTCTGGTTGTATGATCTTCTTGCGGGGACCAGGAATCTGGGAAAGCACAAACGAATCTCTCGCGAAGAAACGCTACGATTTGCGCCGCAACTGGATGAATCAGGGTTGACAGGAGGTTTTGTTTATTATGACGGTGTGACAAACGATTCGCGATTGGTAATTGAGATAATGAAAACCGCGAATGAACACGGCGCGGCAATCGCTAATTACACACGAGTAGGTGGATTCCATACCAACGAGTCTGGAACGCTGACCGGAGCCCACCTTCGAGACGAAATCACAGGCGGCGAATTCGATATCAAAGCTCACATATCAATCAACGCCACGGGTGTCTGGCTCGATAATGTCGCGAATCTGGCAACAAGGGCAGATCAAAATAAACGCATCCGACCATCCAAAGGAATTCATTTGGTGGTCGGTTCTGAGCGGTTGAAAGTTTCGTGCGCTTTGTTGATTCCATCGCTGCGTGAGCATCGATTCTATTTCGTTGTGCCGTGGCAGGGTGCGGTTGTGATCGGAACGACAGACACAGATTATTCAGGAAATATCGAAGCGCCGCGCGCTAACAATGACGAAGTAAAAGAGATTCTGGATGCAATCAATGCTTTCTTTCCTTCGCTGAAATTGTTGCCCTCTGACATCATATCAGCGTTCGCGGGATTGCGGCCACTAATCAATAGCCACAATCAAAAAGCCAGCAAAGATGTTTCTCGAAGCGAAGAGATTTACGAAGACCAAAATGGGTTGATCTCGATTGCCGGGGGGAAGCTGACAACTTATCGCTCGATAGCAAAACGGACAATCGATCTGGCCGCACGAAAATTAACGGAGAAGTTTGGATACGCTACCATTCCGGAATCCGGAACTTCAGAAATAATGATTGGCGAAACAAATCATAAACAGCCGTCTTTAGATGAAGAGGTGATTCAGGCTGTCAGGTTTGAGATGGCATTGACCGTGGCGGATGTGCTTTGCAGGCGACGGCGTTCTGCCTTGATTGATGGGAAACAATCGCTCGATCAGGCCGAGTCGGTTGCCCAGATTATGGGAAGCGAATTAGGCTGGAACGAAGAAGCGAAGAAACAAAAACTTGAGGCCTATCGAAGAGAATTTGATCTCGAATACGCCGTCCGGTTGTAGCGCATTCGTTCCGATTGCGCTCGCCGCCAACCAGTTTGACTGTTTACGACCCGACGCAATCGGGACGAATACGCCACATTATTCGAGACCGAGGTCTTTGATTCTGGTTAGCAGTGTTTTGTAACTTACCGCCAGAACGTCCGCGGCGCGAGTCTTGTTATATCCGCATTCTTTCAGCGTCGTTTCAATCTTTTTCTTCTCGACAATCCGAGCCGCACGGCCGGCAACATCCTGCAAAGATCCCGTCATGTCGAAGCCTTCCAGAAACATCGCTTCGTGTTTCCCGTTTCCATTGCCGTTGCCATTACCATTTCCGTTTGAGTGCAAGGGCGTCAGGTTCAAATCCGCAGGTTTTATTATGCGACCGTCACAGAGTATACATGCGCGCTCAATGCAGTTTTCGAGCTCGCGCACGTTGCCCGGCCATTTGTAACCTGTCATCGCCTGCATTGCTTCAGGCGAAATGCTGATACTCGCTTTTCGCAATTCCCTGCCGTACTTCTTTGCAAACGTTTCGGCCAGCTGAACGATGTCGCCTTTTCGCTCTCGCAAAGGTGGAATGTTCACCGGGAAGACTGCTAGACGGAAATAAAGATCATCACGGAAAGTCTTGTTGTTAACTGCTTCCTGTAAATCCCGATTTGTCGCGGCAATAACGCGAACGTCGATGCTGATGTCGGCGGTTCCACCGACCCTGGTGATTACGCGCTCTTCAAGAACACGCAGGATTTTTGACTGCACTGCCAGAGCCAGCTCGCCAATTTCATCAAGGAAGACTGTGCCGTGGTTTGCGAGCTCGAATTTCCCAACTCGACGAGCATCCGCGCCTGTGTATGCGCCTTTTTCGTGACCGAACAGCTCGTTTTCGATCAATGTCTCCGGTATAGCAGCGCAATTCAGCGCAATGAACGGACCGCTCTTTCGCGGTGATAAATGATGAATTGCCCGGGCGAACAGTTCTTTTCCCGTTCCTGATTCACCCAGCAAAAGAACGCTGGTGCTGGTTTGAGCGACTTGCTGAATCTCTTTGCCCACTCGGGCCATCTCTTCGGAATCGCCAATGATGCGAGGGAACCCGTATCGTTTCGCGTACTCTTCTCTGAGCAGGATGTTTTCCTGTCGAAGCTGCTGTTGATCCATGGCTCTTTGTATCAGCATCAATAGATGACGTGAATCAACCGGTTTCTGAATGAAATCGTATGCGCCGTCCTTCATCGCCTGCACTGCATCGTCAATCGAGCCATAAGCGGTCATAACGATAACCGGCATTTCCGGATCGACTGAAACTGCGTTTTGCAAAACGCCCAGGCCATCGATACGCGGCATTTTCAAATCAGTCAGCACCAAACGATAACGGCCCGTTTCCAGCTTGCGCCGAGCATCCGCGCCGTCGATCGCTTCTTCGACTGAATGACCAGCCGTCTCCAGCGTCAGGCGGAGCATTCGACGCAAAGTGTCTTTGTCTTCGACTAGAAGAATATCTGCCATATCAATTCTCACAGAGAAGAAGACGCGGGGAAGCGGAGACACGGAGTCACGGAGAATCTCCGCGTCCCCGCGTCTCCGTGTCCCCGCTTCAATTCTTCTCCGTACCCTCTGTGGTTAATCTCTCTCATTGATCTACGAATTCTGGTTGTTTAATTTAGTTACTCTCTAAATATTCCGGCCGGCAATCCTGCCTGGCGGGCTTCTTCGACCAGTTGTTCTACTGCCTGTCTAGCTTTCATATAATCGGCTCTGGCCAGATCAAGCTCAATTTGCGCCTGGTCGATCTGACTTTGAATTTTCAGACCCGCGAAATTGTCGCCACCGCCTTTTTTGCCTTTTTGTCCACCGGTCGCCATTAATTGAGTTTTCAGATCATTGATCTGATATTCCTGCAATCTGACGCGACGTTCCGCATCGTTGACGTCGTCCAGTAAATCCGCATAGCGCGATTTGTAGTAATCTTCGTTTGGCTCACCTTTATCATTGGTCGGCTTCAACGACACTTCATGGTATTTATTGGTGATGCCCTCCTGCGACAATTGGTTCAACTGATCGGAAGCCTGTGCCAATTGCTCGCGCAACGCGGCAATCTGCTGACCATTCGCGTTTAAGGCGTTCGAACGTGCGTTGAGGCTATCAGGGGTGTTGTTAACAGCACTGGTCGTATTGCGAAGCGCCGTCATTTGCAGCTCGGCCTCTTGTGTTTGTCGTCGGAGCGCCTTGACTGTTTCACGGGCCGCCCTGATTCGTTGTCGCCAATCCTGCTCGGCCGGATCGTCCTTTTTCTCTTCCTTGGCATCTTCCTGTGCGCCCGCCTTATCAGACTTGGTTGAATCGTCCTTCTTTTCTTCCGTCTTGCCGTCAGGTTTCCCGTCTTCCTTTTTCTCAGCCGGTTTCGTTACCGGTGGAGGCTCGGTCTTGGTAGTGACCGGGATTACGTCATCGGTTTCCAGCGTCGGAGTCGGCTTTTTCTTTTGTTGACTGTTCGACTGCTGCGCCGAAACTGAAGGCAGCAGAAAAACCGCAAATGCAAATAACCAAACGCAGATTTGTTTAAAACTCATAGACTTACCTGCTCTAGAAAAATCAGAAGAAGAGGCCCGAACCAGTCGGGAGGTTTCTGGCTCCCAGCCTTACCCTACACTTCTTCACATTCATTATCGGTAATTTGCGGCAAACCAGCAGTGCCAAAACGACTTTTATTGACAATAGTTGCGGGGAGTCAGGCCGGGTTAAGAGCGGCTATGAAGCTCTAAAATAGTGGAATGGGAAAAGGAAAGAACAGGCAATAATTACAAAGCCGACCAAAATCATGGTCGCCATACCGAACAGCACAATCACCAATCGGTGTTGAACGGTTGGTGATTTGTGCCGTTTGCCAATGGGAGCGGTTCTTATCATAACTGTCGAGTTTTTACGAGGAGCTCGGGATTAACTTATCTCGGTCTGACCGTCAGGCAGCACGTTTATGCTGCGCGATTCGCTGTTGTTGCTGATAGTAACTGCCATTGCCGTAACCCCCGGCGGCAGCTCTCCATTGGGCATAAAGGTAATACTGGCATAAGGTTTAAATGAGATTCCCTCGGGTACAACAAACGATTCTTCCGGTTCGAGCCGCCCATTGTCATTTTCGTCGATTCCGAACTGATGGATCGAAGCATTGAAAATCACTGTGACAGGCTTGTTGTCACGCATCGCGCGGGCGCGGGCGCTCTGAAGCGTCGCCGAAACTGCCTGTGTAGTTGATGACAGCCTGTAGGAATTGTAAACGCTGTACATTCCTGGAACCGTAATAGCACTTAACGCCAGAACTACGGCCGCCACAGCGGCCACTTCAAATAAGGAAAAGCCTTTTGAATCTCTCATGATCTGCTCCAATTGCGTAGTGCGCGTTAGCTTCAGGGGGAATGCAACACGCTGTTAAGCCGAAGCCGAACGCAACGGTAAAGTGCACATTCAGCGCCAGAATAATCCACTATCGGTAAATATTATTATGAAAGGAGTTATGTCGCACTTTTCGCAGACCGACCTGAACTTTTTCGTCGCACTTCAACTTCCTTTGTTACCAAGAGTAACGACGAGGGAAATGATTTTCAGTGAGAGTTTTGCCGGGTAAATATCTATGAAATCTCTTTATTGATGAGGATATTGCGGGAAATGTTTAGGTAAAGGCCGGCAAGTCGGAAGGTTTCACGAATTGCGGCCTTTACAATACAAACGGGGTTTTCGACGGACAATCGGCAGGGAACATTTCAGGCGACCATCGGGGTGGTGGCAACGCTCTTATGTTCACCTTCCGGTCCGACCAGTGACCGCATACAGATCCTGAAACGGCCGCTGGCTGTCTTATAGATGTGAACTCTATTTGCCGAAATGTAATTGTAAATAGTTCTCCTGGTTACCATTAACAAGAGGCTTGCCTGATTGATGGTGACCAGTTTGACCTGTTGCTGACACTGTTCGCAATAGAACATCGGGGGGTCTCCTTCGTAATCTGAGATCAGCAGTCCTCTTGCCAGTTTGGCCGTAATTCTACAGTGGAAACCGGTTCAGAGTCCGTTTGCTGCACTACTGTCCTTTGCATACCTGCAGCCATCGGTTCTTAATAATAGAAGCTATTGAAATGATTAGAGTTATTTCAATGAAAATTAATCTGAGTCACTGTCATCCGCTGAGCCGCGTTGATTTATGGATACATTGGTTACAATTAGAGACCAGGATTTCACAATAAATCACATGTGCAAGGAATAAGAAGATGGGACGAAAAGTTAAATTGCTGATACACTATGGCGTCGTTTTACGTATTAATTCAAGAACGGATCGTTTCGAGAGTCTTCCGGCTGAAGAACCCGGACTGCGAAAATTGATATTCGTCGGTTAATCGCACGTTGAGTAGGGCCGTTCCGAACCGCGAAAGGAGCATATCGTCCGATGAAGAAAGCAACTGCCACCGCCACGGAAAAGGTGGTGCCTGCCAGGAAACAGAAGAGGGCTACCAGCTCTTACACGATGGTAGAGCCGCGATTTCGCAAAAAGTATTTCGAGTTTTACCAGGAAATCTATCGCCCGGGCGTCATCGACCGAAAGACAAAGGAACTGATCTCAATTGCCGCGTCGCTGACCGCAAAATGCCAGGGCTGTCTGCAAGGTCACATCCGTAAAGCACTGAAGCTGGGCGCGACCAGAGAAGAGATCAGCGAAACAATCGTAACCGCCATGAGTATCAACGCCGCCGCCGTGATCGATCTGACCGATATGGCAGCTGAGCACCTTGGACTCGAGTTTTTCCCGACCAACGGTCAACCAGTGTCATCTGAAAGCAGCAACGGACAACCCAGCGGAGACTGATGAATGCCGAATTTCAGAATTGCCCCCGACTCCTTTTCAAACTTAATATCTTCTAAATTTGTTAATCGGTTTCGCAATACTGCGAAAGCACCAGTAATCGGTGCTGTCCTTTTATTGTCGACCCTGGTCATATTCAGCGTTATCTCTTGTGGACAGGGTAATCCGAACCAGACGCCCAATAGACCTCCGCAGCAACAGCTTACGGATACAGCGCTGGTGCAGTACAAGTCTTTTCATTCAGACAAGCTCGGTCGGGATGTGCAATACGCGGTTCAATTACCGCCGTCGTATGCAACATCACAGAAGAGGTACCCGGTTCTGATCTTTCTTCACGGTTTGTTTGAAGACGCTGGACGGTGGAATCGACACGGCGCGGATGTCAAGATCGATGCATTGAGGAGTGAAGGCAAAATCGGCGAGATGATAATCGTTATCCCAAGCGCCGATCGTGGTCTTGGTTTGTACACCGACTCGTCTGATGGCAAGAATCTTTGGGAGCAAGCGATCACCGTCGACCTGGTCAAACATATAGATCAAACTTACAGAACGATGCCTGGCGCAGCCCATCGCGCGATTGGAGGGATCTCGCTGGGTGGGTGGGGCGCGCTTAAGATCGCTTTTCGCCATCCAGAAATGTTTGGTGCCGTAATAACACATTGCGCGGCACTTCTTCCTGATTATCCGCCAAAGCCCAGCACGCCAAATCCGAGGTCCTATTACGGAATTTTCAGTCAGGTCTTTGGTGAGCCATACAACAAAGAAATGTGGGACAACAACGACCCGGCTGTTCTGGCGAAGAAAAACGCCGCTGCCATCAAGAAAAGCGGACTCAAGATATATTTTGATTGTGGCACCGAAGATTCATTCCAGTTCTTCAATGGTGCTAAAGCTCTTGACGCCGCCTTAACCAGCGTGCAAATACCACACGAATTCCATCTATTCCCTGGAGCTCACGGATGGGAATACACTTTGACGGTTGTGGATCATTCGTTTCCATTTGCCTGGCAGGCGATAAAGTAGCCCCGGAAGCGCGGGCATCTTGCCTGTATGGCGTCCGTAAGATGTCTGCATAATAGACGTCTGCATGATAAATGAAAATGTACTCTGCCAAACGAATGCAGGCAGGGGTGCCTGCGCTCCCAGGAAACGAACGTGCTGTCCTGCTGATTCTGTTCCTTGCCCTGTTCGTCGGTACGGCCGATACTCAGATTTTCAGTCCCTATCTGCCATTACTGGCAAAAACCTTCGATACAACTCCGGGAGTATTCGGTCGAGTCGTTGCCATCTATTCAGTTTGCGCGGCCGCAGCGGCCCTGATGGCAGGAGTCGCATCTGACGTTCGCGGTCACGGACTGTTTCTGAAGGCCGCTCTTGGACTTTTCACTGCCTCGGAGTTAGCGACGGCTTATTCTTCATCAGTCACAATGTTCATCGTGCTGCGGGGTGTCACTGGTCTCTCTGCCGGTGTGATATCCGCGTGCACAATTTCTTATGCCGCCGATTATTTCCCGTACAAAGCTCGCGGCAAAGCGATGGGCATCATAATGGCCTCTTATTTTGCGGCCGCGACTATAGGGGTGGTGGGCTTAGCTAAGATTGCGGACCGAGCCGGATGGCCGGCAGGTTACGAGGTGCTGGCAGGAACTGCTTTTGTCGCTTTCATTCTGCTGATGACGTTAATGCCAAATGCCAGCGTGGAAGAGCAAGTCGAAACTTCTGAGCAATCAGGAGTGGTTTTTCGGCCGTCAGTCATCGCAATGTTTATTCTGGCGTTTTTCGTCTCGGGTGGTCTGACTACATTTCTGGTCTATATCGGGTCGTATCTCAGCGAAACTTTCCAAAAAACGACCAGCCAGATCGCTCTGGTATTTCTAATCGGCGGTGGAACTGCCGTAATCGCCGCACCGATAGCAGGACGAATAGCCGACGCGATTGGCAAACGCCCGATGATAATCGGTGGGAATTTAGCGATGGCGGCTTTATTTATTTTGATTCCGCGAATGCAGTGGGGAGTCGTTCTGTTTATAATCTTCGGTCTTGCCAGCCTCGCCGCCGCCTTGCGACAGGGACCGTTTCAGGCATATTCAACTGCGGTAATCGGTCGCCGACGACGCGGGCTGTTGGTAGCGATTCGGAACGTCTGCTCGCAGTTGGGGATCGCTTCCGGCGCTTTAATTGGCGGAAGTCTATATAATAGAAGCGGAGGGTTTGAGTTGGTCGCATTATTCTGCGGCGCAATGACGCTGGCGGCCTGCCTGCCCGTATTCCTAGTAAAGGAGCCTGCCCAGGATGGCTGCTAATGTTCGAAGTGTTACGCCTCGCAAAAGATCAAGAGCGCGGCGCGTATTAAAGTGGCTGATGCTGATTGTAGTTCTTCTGCTGATTTTCTTTATATTTGGCGTCGTCCCTTATTTTCTCTCCAGCGTAATTATTCACGCCTCATCGCGTCCGTCCGACAGGGTCGCGACAAACACACCTGGAACGTTCGGGTGCTCCATTTTTCAGGACGTAACATTTCCTGCCGCGGATGGCGTACCCATTGCTGCGTGGTACTTGCCAGCAGACACGTCCAAGGCTAAAGGAATAGATATTGTGATTGGTCACGGACTGTTCCGATCCCGACAAGAGACAGTTGACCGCGGAGTTCGGCTGTGGAAACTGGGATACGGCGTTTTGCTGATGGATATGCGTCATCATGGCAAAAGCGGTGGTCAAATCTCGAGTATGGGTTATTTCGAGAGATATGATTTCGAAGGCGGCTTGAAGTTTCTTCAAGAGCACGATCCGAATGCCCAGATTGCGTTTATGGGTGTATCAATGAGCGCGGCGGCCTCGCTTCTGGCCGCAGCAGAATCGGATCACGTGATTGGCGTCGTCGCCGACAGTACATTTTTGAATTTCACCGACGTCGTCAATCATCATGCGGAGATTCTTTTCGACCGGTTCCCATGGTGGCTAAGAGTTTTGAAACCTCTTCGCGTTCCAATCAAAGAGGAATTCATGTTTTTAGCGCAGCGGCGTGGCGGGTTTGACGCAAAGAACTTTGATATAGAAGCGGCGGTCCAGAAGATCGAGGTGCCTATATTTTTCATAACGGGCAGCGACGACGATCGCATGCCGCCCGAAATAAGCCGAAGGCTGTTCCGCGAAGAATCCAATATTCACAAACAGTTTTGGATGGTAACCAGCAAAGGCGAAGACCCGAATGAGAAAGCCACGCACGGCCACGCTTTTGAAGTTGAGCCAGATGCTTACGTAACTAAAGTCGATCAATTCCTGACGGGGATCAGACAATGAGTTTGATCCGAAAAGCCCTGATCCTGGCAATCCCACCAGCAATTTTGTTCGTCATACTTGCTGGATTGCGATTTGTCGCAGAGGCTATAAAACTTCCCGATCCGATTCCTCGCATATTCAGCGTGGGCATTGCCGTTATCCTTTCCAGTGTCTATGTCGGACTGGTGGCCCATCGTCGAGGACTGGACCGCGCCTGGGGTGTCGTTCCGACGATGGTTCTAATTAGTTTGCTGGCGCAGGTGGTGGTTGTCGCGATCGAAGGCATTCTGGCGTCAGTCACAGGCGCGGCAAATTACTTTAATGGTTCTTCGGAGACACTGAGCTGGCGACACGTGCTGGTGCACCTCACGTTCATAGCAATTGGCGAAGGATTGCTGCTTTCAATTCCCGCCTTGATTATCTATTTTATCGTGGCGAAAAACTCTGGCAATCGAAAGCTGGCCTAGTTCCCACACCAACAAAAAAAGTCTCTGCCAATCAGCCCGGCAAAGACTTTTTTTCATCTGGAAACTTTTTTAATTCCTATTGCTGTGGCTGAGCTGCACCGCCGCCACCGCCAGGAGTACCGCTGGCTGTTCCAATCGGAGTGCCATTATTTCTGGTCGGCGCGGTTTGTCCAGGCTGCTGCCTGACTGTGAAATCCTCGATGACATTGAAGGCAAAGTCTCCGCTTCCCCTCCCGTCAGGTTCCGCTGAGAATTCAAATGTGGAGGTGTCAAATGTTCCGACTTCTTTGTAGATATACGAAGAGCGAATGACTCCGTTGTGCCATTCCGGCTGAAGTTCCTGCTGTGCAACCAGTCCGGCGAAATTCTGATAACCGGAGCCCGACATGTGAGCGCTGGCTTCGGCCTGGGCAACGTTTCTCAGCGTCTCAACTGCGGTCGATGCATTAGCCTGCCTGATACGCTTCATATAGTTTGGAACCGCAACTGCCGCAATGATTCCAATAATGGCGATCACGATCAGCAATTCGATGAGCGTAAAACCGCTTTGTGCTTTTTCAGTCTTTGTGCGTTTATGCATATTTCATCAACTCTCTAGTTAGGAATTCCAGCTATCCAGTTTATTGGCAGATCGACAGAAATCACGCCCAGTTTCTATTCGAGAAACGGTCCTCGCCTTTAAGCGGACACAATCAGAATGCCATTTGGACCGCCTGCCGTCAAGTAGCTGTTCCAGCTAAATTCACTAACGCTTGAGCCTAAATCTGGTTGCAAAAGAATAATCCATTCGTTTAGGTCACCAGCTTTGCGGCCTTCAGAGCCTTGCTCAATGTCGGGAACTGTTCTTTATAAGCGGCGAGCGGATAATTGCTGAGCCTGTCGATCTCGCCTTCCTTCGGCAGACGCCCCAGTTTTAATGCGATTCGCTGTAAATCCAACTGCAATTCTTTTTTCGAGTAGACAGGTTTCGGTCTCGGGGCAACTGATCGACGAATCTCCGCTCCGGATCCCACTGCGTTTAGCTTTTGCTTGGCCATTGCGACGTAATCCGGATTTATATCGATAGTAATGTATCGACGTCCAAGCCTGGCAGCGGTCACTGCAGTTGTACCAGCCCCACAAAAAGCATCCAGAACAATGTCGCCGGATTTAGTGGACAGGTTGATTATACGCTCCATCAGCTTTTCAGGCAGTTGGCAGGGATGTGAATCTCTGGAGCTCTTATGCTTTAAACGAAAAACATCGGACCAAACGTCGCCAAGCTGTTCAGTATCCTCAATATCAGCGGCTCTTCTGTGATTGATGCAGCTCGCGCGAACGCAGAATTCCGGCGAGCCCGCTCGCAATGTTGAATTCTCGACAATCGGACCGCCCGCTTTGACAAATTGAAGAAGGGCGTAATGCGCAGGCATCAGTTTTCCGCGAGGCTCTGACAACGCATCCCACACGATCCACCGGTGAAACCGCGCAATCCGGTTCAGAAACATGAAATGATGATTTGCCCATTTCGGCAGATTCAAAACAAACAAAGCTCCGCCGGGTTTCAACACGCGGACGTATTCCGTCAGCCACGAATTGCACCAGTCGATGTAATCAGAGTCAGATTGATCGTCAGAAATGACCTGGTAATTCTTCGCCAGATTATATGGCGGATCGGCAAAGGCCAGATCGACCGACTCGCTGCGGAAATTGCGCATGATCTCGATGCAGTCGCCTTGATAGACCATATTCGATTCCGGCAGCTTCTTCGTACACGCTGAATAGCCATAGCTTGCCGGACGATGCGGTTTGGTTTCGGTTACTTTGCGACTAAATATCAAACCTCGCTGTTTTTTGCTGAGTCCTGCAAGACTGGCGACTCTCTTTAAAACCTTCACCGGTAAAGTTTCGCCCGGATCAACTGCCAGATCATCCCAGACATCCGACAGAGCAGCTCCATCTGGATGCATCAAATGGCTTTTGCCACCCCAATCACGCAAAGTCTTGCCGCATGCACGACATCGTGGATGCGGAACCCTGACTTTGGTGATCGGGAATTTATCGCCTTTGCTGAATAACAGAAGTCCCTTGTGACCGGGACCTCGTTTGCCTTCAGAAATAGTTCGTAATGCGATCCAATATTTGAATGTTAATTGAGATTCCAGCGCGAGGGCGATGGCCGGCAACTGATCAGGATTTCCATATACGAAAAGAAGGCCCGAATCCGATAGCAAATCGCAGATTTGGGTTGAATCCGTTGCTCTGATCACAGAATCCGCAAGCAGCAAAATCGTTTGATATTTATTATGATGCCGCACCTGATTTCCGGCTATGTCCCAGAAAGGCAGGCTGGTTCCAACAGGTCCCCTTGATTTGACCAATGGCTGATCCGTCCGTATTTCTCACACTCTCACTATGTCAAAAAGGGAGGATCAGATAATAACCCAATAAATCAAAAGGTTCCAGTCTTTTCTTTGTCACGCCGCACACAAAAGAGAAAAAGAGAAATAGACCGCGGATGACGCGGATTCAAAGGGTTTTCTCGGATCAGATCTGCGTCAATCGGCTTGATTCGCGTCATCCGCGGTCTATTTCTCTGCTGTCTTTTTCACACCTTTCCGCATTATTGCTCAGATATTTACTAATGAGTGCCGATATGACCCACAGAGAGTGGAAGCACCGGGACAGGTGCGTTTTAAAAGCTCAGGCGAGGACTGTTCTGAATAATGTCGGATGATAAAAAACAAGGCGGCTTTCGAAGTGCGATCCAGCGGTTAGAAGAAGCACACCAATCCGTCCTTTCAGAATCGATTCTGTTCCCTCGCTCAATCCTTAATTCCAGCAAGACCAAACTGGTAAATACCCTGATTTCGCTTCTTTCCCAATTGATCGATTATCGAGCTGGCTGTGTCTGGATTGTTGATGAACGATCATTATTCGATCCTCAAATTTTCGGCGATGCGGATCGTTATCGCCCGGAATTTGAACGTCATTATAAAGACGGCTTAGCCGGATGGGTCAACGAATCACGAAAGCTGCAGGTTGTCCCCGCGCCTCAAGGCTGTTTTATTCTGATTCCTGTAGTTTCGAAATCCGGAAATTATGCTCTGGTTGATCTGGCGCTTGATATTAATGTTGATCAGATAACTCCATCGACTATTGAGTTGATAGAGACCCTTTCCAGTTATACGTCCCTGGCTCTGGAACAGCAAAATCTGGAGGAATGGCAGAAACGAGCAAAGCGATTTCTGGAGTTGTTGCCTGAACGCTCTACCATTACCGATCCCGCAACGCTACTTGAAACTGTCATTGGCGATATTCGATCTTTGCTCGAAGTGGATAGTTGCTCCGTGATGCTGGTTGATCACAGAACACAGTCCCTGAAAGTCGCGGCCGCATCCGGTCTACCTGACGAATTTCGACACACAAACGTGAAATTAGGAACCCGAATATCCGGCAAAGTTGCGCAGACCGGCAGAGTATTGTTCATCGAAGATTCCCGCCAGGAATCAGGTTTAGATTTTCCTTGGCGCGATAGTTACGAAGGAAGATCGATAATTTCTATCCCTTTGCATTACCACGGCCAAGTTCTTGGCGTTTTGAATGCGACAAATCGCCATTCAAACAGAAGACTTTTCAGAAGCGATGCAGCCTTACTTGAGCTTTTCGCGGCACACGTTGCTGTCGCATGGCAGAGCGCTGTTCTAATTGGCCAGTTAAAACTGGAATCAACCGAATGGAGCGCATTATTCGACGTTATCGGCGAGCCTGTGGTTGTTCTGAGCACTCAGGAACGACTGGTCAAAGCAAACAAAAGGGCAATGAGTCTCTTTACAAGACATGCAGATTCTGCGGTCGGGAAACGATTGAGCGAGTTACTGCCTGAATTCGCCGATGACCTGCGCAGAATCTTTGGCGGATTCGCTCCGGCGCCAAACCGCAAGCACGAACTTTATGCCACAGTCGACAACCAGCCTATGCGTCTTATTCTTGCGCCCGTGGTAAACGATTCGGGAGCGATAACAGGATATATCGGACACTTCGCTACGCGAAAATCAGAGAATGGTACGCATTCCGGCCTTAAGTCCGGTAACAAGACTGAGGCTCTATTAAAGTCGATTCTACAGACCATCGATCAGGCTCGCATAGCGCCAGCGACTGCATTGAGTTCAGAACTTGATAAGCTCGCGAACCTGGCTCAAAGCGGCCTGGATCAATTCAAACAAGCGGATTCGCCACCTGTACATCGAACCTTCCAGCAGGCAACGCTAAAAACACCGACAACGGCAAAGAAGAGCATTCTTGTCGTTGATGATGAAATCGAAATGCGCGAGCTGTTGAAAGATATTCTTGATATGGCAGGATACGACGTTACTGCAGTTGGCAGCGGACCGGAAGCAATTGCACAGCTTGATAGAAAACAGTTTAATCTCGTAATCACTGATCTTGGTATGCCAATCCTAAACGGTTGGGAAGTCGCTCGTGCAGTCAAACAACGTTATCCGAGCACACCCGTAATTATGGTAAGCGGCTGGGGACCAGAGATCGAGCAACAGGGTCACGAGCTTGGGGTTGATCTGGTCTTGCCAAAGCCATTCCAGGTTGATTACGTCGTCGAGTCAGTCGCGAATGTTCTTAAGAATACCGCCAAATAAACCTCTGAATTTTAACAGTCACTCTGAAACGTACTTAAGCCTTTGATGAGAATGATATATAATGCCGCGGCTGCGGTAACCGTCTTTTGCCTGCGAGACGCGCACTTCGGCGGCCGGTTGGGTAACTCTCTCTTGATTAATCATAAAAGCTCAAAAAGGAAATAAATGAAACAGTTGAAAGTCTTTTTGCCGGGCAAGGCTCTGCTCTGGCTAATATTGATGGCTGTTTTCAGTCTGACGGGGTACGCGCAGGATAATTACGAAATTCAAGTTTATGGTTCGGACACAGTTGAGCCTCATCACACAATGGTCGAGCTGCACAGCAATTTTACATTCGAGGGCTCAAAGGATAGCGTCAATGGCGTGCTGCCGACTAACCACGCTTTGCACGAGACGATAGAGATAACTCACGGATGGAATTCGTGGTTCGAGACTGGTTTTTATATCTTCACCAGCTCTCGCAACGGCAACGGCGTTAAATGGGTGGGCGATCACATTCGCCCTCGTGTTCGCGTGCCGGAAAGCTGGAAATGGCCGGTCGGCGTCAGTCTTTCCGTGGAGATCGGATACCAGCGACCTATTTTTTCTGAAGACACCTGGACGATGGAGATCAGGCCGATTATCGACAAGCAGATCGATCGCTGGTATCTGTCATTCAACCCAACGGTAGATAAATCCTTTAAAGGACCTAACGCTCACAAAGGTTTTTCATTCTCGCCTAATTTCAAAGTCGGTTACGATTTCACAAAGAAGATTAATGCGGGTATTGAATATTATGGCTCGCTCGGACAGATAACTGGTTTTGACCCATTCAAAGACCAGGAGCAGCAGATCGTTCCTGCCGTGGATCTGAATCTATCGCCGGAATGGGAATTCAATTTCGGCGTTGGCGTGGGTGTAACTCACGGAACGGATCACCTGCTGGCGAAGATGATAATTGGAAGAAGATTTAGCTTTTAATCGTGGCGCGGACTCCAGTCCGCGCAAATCATAAAACTTCTAACTTCAAAGAAGTCAATAGTTTAGTCTTCGCTTAATCCAATCTTCGCAGGTTGCTATCTTGCGCGGACTGAAGTCCACGCCACGATTTCGGCCTTGACAGATTTTCTATTCTTTTCCATCATTATAGAAAATATTTCCAATGGAGCAAAAATGGCAATTACGCCACGGCAACAAGAACTGCTCGATTTTATATCGCGCTATATTGCGACTAACGGTTACGCACCTAAAATTGCCGAAATTCAAAAACATTTCGGATGGAAATCTACGAGCACAGCTCACGTTCTGTTAACGGCTCTTGAGCGAGAAGGAAAAATCAGCCGAATCCCCAATGCCGGCCGAGGGATCGAGATTATAGAAAATGATCGGCCGAGCACAGATTACGAAGTGCCGCTCCTCGGAACAGTCGCCGCGGGCAATCCTATCGAGGCTATTCTCAGCCACGAAACGGTTCTTCTTCCAAAAGATATGATTAGTCGTAACAGATCTTTTGCGTTGAAGGTCCGCGGCGATTCCATGATCAACGATGGAATTCTGGATGGTGACATAATCATTGTCGAATCACGACAAACTGCCGAAACTGGCGAAACAGTCGTGGCTCTGATTGATGGAAATGACGCCACGGTAAAGAGATTTTATCCCGAACCCAGTCAGATCAGATTGGAAGCTGGTAATCCAAAATATAAACCGATTATCGTCAGCCCGGCAAAACGTGTGGCTGTACAGGGAGTCGTCAAAGCGGTCATCCGCAAATATATGTGATTTAAGATGAGCGAATCGTCTTTAAAAGCCAGAGCGGAAACCGCCAGCCTTTTGCGCCAGTCTTATGGCGCACAGGCAGATCTGGCCCCGAGCCCAAAGCTACCCGTCGGTATTTCTGCAATAGATCTGATGACTGGCGGATTGCCTGGTGGCGCAATCACCGAAATCGTTGGTCCGGCTTCATCAGGTAAAACTACTTTTATGCTTTCAGTGCTTGAGACTGCGACACGTTCTGATTTGTGCGCTCTTGTGGATGCGAGCGATTCCTTTGACGTGATTTCGGCCGACGACGCCGGTGTTGTTTTCAATAATCTGTTATGGGTGCGCTGCAAATCGGATATCGACAAGGCGATAAAAGTTACTGAGCTTTTGCTGCGTGGCGGGTTGTTCTCTCTCGTAGTTCTCGATCTTGGCAATGTTCCCATCAAATACATCAAGAGGATCGAGTCAGCAACCTGGCTGCGGTTTCGTCGTGGACTCGAGAATACAAGCAATGCGCTTCTTGTCATCGCACAGCAATCATGCGCGCAGTCTTTTGCCGGTTTGGTCCTGGAGATGAACAAGGAAAAAACAGTCTTTTCGTTAAATGGCGGGCAGAATAAAAAGAATAATCCGCCTTTCGCGAATTTGTTGCAGGGGTTACAGCTCCGAACAGGACAGAGCAGACCATTTGCGTTTAACGCTAAAGCAGATTTTTATGCATCGATTCCTTATCGCTGACTTTTAATCAGCTTAAAGCCTTAATATAAGAAGATTCAAAACTGCCGCTTGGATCTTCGGGATGGCGTAATGTACGCATCAATCTTTACCAGCGAAGCGGCAGGGAAAAATACCCTTCATAAAATTGCTTGCCAGTTTTCGCCACTGATAGAAGAGATAAACGATCAGACAGTTGTTTTCGATATCGAAGGCACATCGATGCTTATCGGGACTTGTCGCGATGTTGCGAAAGCAATTGCGGCCACTGCCACCGAGTATGACATTGTCGTAAATATTGCGATTGCGCGAAGACCCGATACGGCATTGCTTGCGGCGCAGTTCATGTCAGGGATAACAATCATTCTTCCTGGAAGAGAGGCTCAACATTTATCCAGTCTGCCGATTGAGGCGCTGTCTTCCTGCCTGAATTCATCTCACAACAAACAGAAAGCATTCGCCGAGAGAGAAGCTGAACAGTTTGCCGATGTGATTGACACTCTATTGCGCTGGGGAATAGTCACGTTCAAAGACTTTACCCGGCTTTCGGAATCGAGTGTCTCTGCGCGGCTTGGGCCTTTTGGATTAAAGCTCCATCGTTATGCAAAAGGAATTATCGACCGGCCGCTCAACATCAAAAATAAATCGGCTGAATTAGATCAGTCGATGGATTTGGACTTTCCTATTGATTCTCTGGAGCCATTTTCGTTCGTCCTGCATCGTTTAATAAATCAGCTTTGCAGTGAAGCAAAATCGTCAGGGTTAGCGGTTCAGGAACTACAACTGAAATTATTTCTCGAAGACAAAACAGAATGCGAACGGATGTTGCGACTGCCCTTTCCTACATTAGATGAGCGTTCGCTGCTCAGCCATCTGATGCTGGTGATCAAATCCGATCCTCCCCTGTCTCCGATTATTTCACTCGCGTTAAGCGCCGATCCTGTTAAACCAAGGACAGCTCAGCCGGGTCTTTTTGAAAAGGGAGCGCCTGAACCAGAAAAGCTGCAGTTGACCCTGTCAAAGATCGAACGGCTCGTTGGAGCAGATAATATCGGATCACCGACAATCCTGGATACTTACCGACCAGACGGAATCGCTCTGAAAAAATTCGAGGTTATCAGAAGCACACGATCTGGATCATCAAGTCGCGGAAAATTAATTGCAGAAAAGCCCAAGCCCTCAAATCCAAGAATTGCACTGAGGATGTTTCGGCCTGCTCTTCCCGCGAATGTTCGCGAGATATCAGGCTGTCCCACGGCAGTAAGCGCAAAGACCGTTGAAATGCAGCAGGGTGTTCGCGGAAGCATCGTCAACTTTTCAGGTCCGTGGCGGACTTCAGGCGAGTGGTGGGGTTCGACCGTTTGGGAACGCGATGAATGGGACATCGCGCTCGGTGATGGCAGTCTGTACAAAATCTATCGTGATTTACGAAGCAACTCGTGGTTTATCGAGGGCGTATATGACTGATTACGTCGAGATGCATGCACGATCATCTTTCAATTTCCTGAGAGGAGCTTCTCTGCCGGAGGATCTTGTAGCTGCATGTTCATCGCTAGGACAAAAGGCGATGGCTGTTCTTGATCGCGATGGTGTTTATGGCGCTCCACGATTTCATTTCGCCGCTAAAGAAGAAGGTATCCAAGCTCATATTGGCACAGAGATAACAATGTCTGATGGCTCGATTTTGCCTTTGCTGGTGAAAAGCAGGACCGGATATCAAAATCTTTGTCGACTGATTACCAGGATAAAAATGCGATCACCAAAAGGTGAAGGCGCAGCTATGCCAAATGAGCTTGCTGAATTTTCTGAAGGCTTAGTCTGTCTGGCCGGAGCAGATGATGGAATTCTTTCACATTCATTCCAAAATAATACTGCGGATAAAGAGATTCAAAAGCGTCTCTTGTGGCTAATCGACATCTACGGTAAAGAGAATATTTACGTCGAATTGCAACGACATTACGACCGAAATCAGGAAGCTCGGAATAAAATATTACTTGAAGCAGCGCGCAGAATTCGACTGCCGATTCTGGCAACAAATGGCGCATGCTATGACACACCAGCCAGACGTGAGCTATATGATGTCCTTACGTGCATACGAGAAAAAGTTACTCTGGCAAATGCGGGCAAATTGCTGGCGAGAAATTCCGAAAGGTATTTAAAATCATCTCGGGCAATGAATGATCTTTTCGTTGACCTGCCTGAAGCTATTCACAACACGATCGAGCTTTCATCACGACTTGAATTCACTCTTAATGATTTAGGCTATCAATTTCCACAATATCCTGTCCCAGACGGCGAAACGATGGACTCTTATCTGCACAAGCTAACGTATGAAGGAGCAAAGCTACGCTATACAGGTGTTAATTCA